>JAAUXU010073542.1_pt1 | contig 41787 bp, 40 predicted proteins | sample 7278151 | NCBI WGS metagenome assembly JAAUXU01 (sample SAMN14350113, study PRJNA611818) | marine sediment metagenome | isolation source: surface marine sediment (1.8m) | place: French Polynesia: Moorea | collected 2018-08
TGTGAATGTTGAGGTTCACGATCGCGTAGTTCAAAAGCTGGACCAAGAGAAACACAGGTTGAGGCACTTTTTACATCATTCGGAGGCATCCATGGTGAAGACGAACCTGGTCCGGCCAAAGAGTTTTTGACGCACACTGTAGATGTCGTGTCGCACATTCATATTTCTCAGTAAGTGACTAATTTCCTCACGCCTTGCTAAAGTGACTCACTAAATTGGGGGGATAGAGAAAGGAAACAAAGGGGCAATTTGTAACTTCATGGCAGAGTGGTAATTACGAGATTTTGACGAAAAATTTGCTCTCCTCGTCGCGATCCACATGACCAAGCACGCTGAAAAGGTGTGTGCGGCGCACCCAATCTTGGGGATCACGAAAGCCACGTCAAAGGGGATGGCTCTGAGCAGGATGTGGGAGGTCAAAGTCAGGATGAAGGAGAAAAGGAGGAAAAAAAAGAAAGTCAGCCGACATCTCCATCAGAGATTGGACACAAACAAAGTGAGAAAAAGGAGAGTTGCTTTAGTCTTAAGTAATGACGACGTTAAAAAAAAGACATAGCCAACCGTTCCGCAACTTTGATCCCGCTCAAGTCCTGCATGTTCATTCAGTGATTGCTCGGGTTCTCTCCGGAGTAAAGGGTTAACACAAAACAATCCCAAAGTCAGTACTTTTGGTCATGTGAGTTGTGTCTCGCTGTTATTCTTCCACTTTTCAGCCTGTTGGAAGGAGGTCAGCAGACTCCCGTCGTTCTCGGACTCGACCACCAACAATGTCAATCAAGTGGAGCTCATTTTTCTCCTCTCCAACAACTCGTCCAAATATAGCGCTGAGGAGGAAGCAAAATCGCAACCGTGAGAAACAGGAGTTAACAAACTAAAGCCAGCAAAAAAAAAAAAAATTAAGCAAAAGTTTAACGAAAGAGAAGCTTTTTTTATTTCTGGCTCATTCTGTGCACTCATCTGACAGCCAAGCTTTTGCACTGCAAGGTCTTGTCCTCGAACAACAAAGCTATTTATTGGACGACGTCCACATGGTCGAGAACAACAATTCCCGAATAAATCAAATCCAGGAGGCCGCTGGGACTTTTCTACTTTTGTCCAGTGCAGAGCAAAGAAAGAGAGAGAGAGAAAGAATGCGTATTAGTGACTTGACGAGTTCGATCTCTGCCAACGAAACTTTTCTTCTGTCTCAACACCTGTAAAAACAATTGTTGTCAGTAGGGATGGAAACGGGCTCCAAGCGAGTCGGGCCCGACGGGCTCTGGCCACCGTCTCATGTACATGTGCAGCTCCTTTCACGCTATACACGTACAGTTTGTATGAGTAGGAAGCAAAAGCGACTCCTCTCACTGGCCGACTAGAGAGCCACGAAGTGGAACGGGCCTCCGGGCTCAGGCTCAGTCCGATTCCACCACGAGTTGCCAGTGGTGTGGCAAAAACCCAAGACTCCAGAGACGAGACGTGGGAAAAAAAGGAAAAAGAAATGGGCTGCCCAAATTCCAGACCGAGAAACGAGAAATTTTTGTCTCGGTTGAAGGTTTTTTTTGTCTTTTGTTCGTCTCAAGAGAGATGGGGTTTAATTGCTTGATCGAAGGGGGGGGGGGGGGGGGTAAATTCCGACTGTGATTAAACTCCCGTTATGGAGGTGCCGTCAAAGGCAGAAGAATAAAAGAAATGCATTGAAGAAGATGCGCTCGTTAATAAGTGGCCCACATACCAAACAGTTCTATGTTTAAGTCTTGTGTGGACAGGGTGAGTCAAAAGTTGGGATTGTCCACGTGAAACAACAGCAAACCAAACCTCTCTGAAGTGACGCTCTCCACACACAGCGCAGTGGAACTGGGGCTCTGAAGGGACCATTTCTTGAGAGCCCCGAGGTTTTCAGATGCCTTCACTGTACTCCAAGGTGTTTAACCCATAATTGGAACGAGGAAAAACTCCTTCATTCGACCATGACTGGGCCCATGTAGGCATCAACGGTGCGTTAAGGCATCGATGTCTGTGCCTCCTGCCCACGTCGTGCGGGGCATTTGATCAGGATCTGTCACTGGGTGCTCTTTGGTGTTCAGGATCTTCTCTACAAAAAATGTTATGGATAAAAGTGACAGATTTTGAGGAGCTCTTAGAACCGGGCATCCATGCCTTGACAGACTGTTACAAGGCCTCCGCACTCGGTTTCTCTACTCACCCTGCACGGGTGACAGGAATCCTTGAAACATTTGTTGTCCACGGAATGAAGAAGGCAAGGTCGTTGACATGACAGCAATTTTTTTTAAGCCAGGACCACCATCAGGCGACTTCAATGGTGACTTCAAACTTCTCTGCTGACTTCAATTTCTGTTTACTGTCTATTTAGCCATCTTGCTTTTGTTTCCACACAATAGTGAAGGTCTGTCTTTAGTGCTGAAAACAGAGCAGAAAGTGAGGAACCATTTCCTTTAGCATCATCAACAAAAGAAGAGGAAAAAGGTACTAATTTTGTCAAGCGAATTGTCACAAAAGTCATTTCAGAGCTGGATCAGACCCATGAACAGTTTGAGTGGCTCGAACGTTCATCGACCTTCCTCCAGATCAGCCACGAACAGAAGTAGCTCCGAGCCACCCTGTAGTTTCTACACGTACGACAGGAATTAGAGAAACCACAAAGCCACCATTATTTCTCTACCTTTATTGACCCTAAAGGCTGTTCCTTTGTTGGTTTTAATCAGACCAGTAAATTGCAATTGGGGAATGCGCTTAAAGCCAACTTTGTCCCTTCCTTCCTTCTTTATTCCTTTTTTTTTGCATTTTCTGACTATTCTGACGACTCCCGCTGCGATGATTTTTCTGCGCGCGCATAAATAAGTGCATTTTGCAAGAAAGTGGAACAAGCGGCAGTTAATTTCGCCTTGACAGTTTAAGGATGTCTGCATATGAGTGTTGGCTCGAAGGCTGAACCATCTCAGACTCATCTTTAAAGCTCGAGAAAGAAAAGAAATCGTATTGACACTGCCCATGTGAGCTGCACCTGTGGATCGAGCTATTTTTAATCAGAGCTACACCTGGCTTCTTTAGTCTGCCCTCCGGTTCCAGTGCTGCCATCGACCGACGAATCTTTTGTCACATCTTGGACATTGATGACAATGATCCCCGCCAACGCTGATAGTCTGGGGAAAAAAGCTGCTGCATCTTTCAGCCTTAGATAGTTTTTTTTTTGTCATCAGCCACGAGATCGAAGACGTCTTCCCGCTGTGGCTGAAGTTGAGTTCAAAATTCTCGAGAAGCTCCGAATGAATGAGGTGGAGAAGAGAGTCTTGACTCCGGAGATCTGCAACTCATTTCTCTGCGGTTGCGGAAAACAACAGTGCGAGTCCATCCAGCGTGGGGATCCTTGAATTGTAAAGTTTTCACATGTAACTCGTACTCGAGTGATTCCCCCAGCTACTGCCCAGACCATAGATAAAAGATCCACAGGAGCTGCGCGAGCAACACCGACAAAGCCAGATCAGGGCTTGAAACACAAAAGAATCCAACTGCCGGACCCTTAGCATTTCCCCTGCAGGGATCCTCACACCTTGGACGGCGAGCGAGAAGCAGCGGGAGTCCGCATCATGACAAACGCCGATTCTCTCGCAGATGCAATTTGTTTAGCAAGTTAATGGTGGCTTTTTTCCTGCTCTTAGCAGGCAAAAAGAAAAAAACTATCTCCGTATTTGAACACAGCGCGCGCGCGCGAGTGGATCTCGTTTATGAGCATTTGTTCAAGAGGCCCGACAATTGTCAATGGGTCCTTAATTGCCGCCATTGAAGGCACTTTCACCCCTTTCGCCGGACGTCGTCATGCTTTTTGATTACTGCACGGGCGGGCGGGCAGGCAGGTATTAATTAGTCGCACTGCTACAGGTATGGACAATGTCAAGTCCCTGGCCGTAAGCTACAGGGTGTCGCGACTTCTGAAGAATCTGTCCATCCTCAGTGTTGGGGAGTCGGAAGACACGGTGCAACAGCGGAACAAAGAGCGATGGTGTCACCTTCAACTGGACGCTGAAACAAATCACTCGAGCTGTGAGTGTCCGGAAAGGTCCGACTCCCACCAAAAGCGTATCCAGAACCTCGTCTTTCTCATGGACGAACAAAAGTGACGTCATTGGCAAACAAACACTTGATAAATCATCGGATTTTTCCGACCCGACCCGATTTTCTGTGAAGACAAAACCGTTATTTTCCTGTTGTTTCCACCTCTGCGCATGTGGTGAGAGCCGCGCGGTTTGAATCATCCTCGATCGACCTCGAAGAAGAAAGAAACTTCTTGGTTGGAGCGACAACAACACCTCGGCTCCGGTGGTGTCAGAGCTTCCTCCTCCGTCACGGACAGCATAAATAATGCATGGTAATCTCCTTGGGGAAGGTGGTGGAGGAGGTGGAGGCGAGGGAGAAGAAGGCGACGGACAACATCTGTCAAAGTGGCAAATTATATGACTTTCGTCTGCACTACCTGGCTGGCAAACGACCACCCTGTCTGCAGCCAGAAATAACAGCGAGAGGGAAGCGTTAACAACCCGGCAATCAGAGAATTCCCAACCAAACTGGGACAATTACGCAGTGAGAAGATTTCGGGGCCGCCACCAAATTAAGTCACCCGAGTCACCATGAAATTGGCAGTGTAGGATTGCCACATTCTGGCTGGGCTCAAAGGTAACTCTGAGTGCGTAAACAGACCGGCACCCGGAGGTCTACATAGGGTGGATCTCATATGCACCAGAGGCGATTCCGCTGTGTCTGGAGCAGTCCAGAAGGAAAGCAGTGTGTCCGCACGTTCTCGATGGCGTAGGCGTGGCTGCCGTTGCCCAACTCGTCCGTGGAGGACTTTGCGCTGGGCAACAGATGTTTTTTTGAGCTCTCTCCCTGTGGCGGCGGTGGGAAAGCTCGATCCAATGAGCGACCTGAGGTCACTGAGCGGATTTGTCTGACAAACCTGTCCTCCCCTCCTCTCCTTGACATAGGCACAGGAGAGCAGCAGCAGCAGCAACAACAACAACAACGACGACGACGACAACAGCTACTACCGGGACCTGGGGTTGGTTGTCCATCCACCCGCTCATTAATTGATGATTGCTCATCATTATCGTGCCCGTGAGTCCGGCGCGGCCCCGGACTCCCTCTAATTATCTCGCTATGCATCTCAGAGGGAGGAAAGAGAATTAGGAGACGATTCTTCTCTTTCAATCGCTGCTTTGTTGCTCACGCATGGAAAGTTTAATGGAGGCTTGATTTCCCGGAGCCTTTTTTAATTGGCAGCTTGTGGCTCGGCCGAGAAAGGCTGTTGGGTGAGAATGGGTAAGAGAGAGTAAGATTTATTACGAGGAATTCCCGCTCGCTCGCTACCTGGGCTCTTTGTAATATGTGCTGCTACCTGAGGGGAGAAATGACCATTGCAGAAGGACGGACACGCGTGAAGAAATGGTAATGGAAGGAATGCTCAAAAGCTGCCTGCTCGGACGGAAAGATAATTGAAATTTCTTCAGCGCAGGCAAAATTCTCTACCTACAACGCACTGAGGGATTCGTGCCATGCACAGAGGCCACGGGTGGAGGCCTACAATGTCGAGGAGTTGATGCCGGCTTCCGGGAGTTCGTGGGGCTCTGTTGCTTTTGTCCGCACCACTGTTGACAGTGAATGACGACACCCACCAGCACCGCCAGCAGGATCCTGGTCAGAGGCACCAGGCCCGTAGGCCCAAGGCCTGTCCGGAAAGCCTAGTTGTGGACGCGCTTGGAGACGCGTCCAGTCAGTGGTTTCCTCCCGGCTTCTTTTTTTCTCACCAGAGGAAGTCTCTAATCAAGTTCGATCGAACGACTCGCCTCAAACCCTTTAATTTGGGGTGGAAAAATTATCCTCAACGAGACAAAAAGTCGTCTGTAATCAATGCGCGGGCAGGGAAAAAAAATTCCGCAGTGTTGGTCCCATTCATTAGAGCACCTGCCATTTCCTATGGACAACAACGAAAGCTGCCAGTCGGTTTTGCCATGGACCAGCAGGAGCTCCGCCGAGTACCACGTACTATGTGGACCTACTACTTGGACCCCTGGTGTGGGTGGAAAGTCTTTGTCTTCCAAGCCTTGCTCGGTGCCACCGGTGCTGACTGTCTGCACAAGCTCACCTACAGACGAAGAGTTGTGCAGATTACACGTACGTCTTCTCCAGGCAAAACTCAGATAATAAACTCGTGACAGTGTAATTTCGCATCATAATTTATTGGACCATAACGTACGAAATTATTCAATTCCGCCCAGCAGCGATGACAGACGAAATTCCCGATTTATCTGCCACACCCTGTACGTGCTGCATCTCGGTTTCACTGAAAAAGCTGTACAGATCCTCCAGCCAACTCTGCATGGGACCGTGGACTAAAAGCAGCCGCATCATTGGCTTCGAGGTGTTTTTTTTCTTCTCTTTTTCGCACTTCACATGCGATGTTTTTATTCTGCTCTTTCAGCCAAATTTTTGGGTCCTGCACACAGTCCCCATCTCTTTTTTTTTTTAAGGACACCGCTTTGCGTGCTGCAGCCAACGATCCAAAAGACTACTCGGCGGGACAAGTGGCGTCTTTCGAGTACAGGCAGTGCTGACACCCACTCGTTTGACCCGATCAATGATCGCTTCTCTTACTTCCTGCCCTCGGCCGAGTTAAAGTTGGACTTGGTGGACGAACCTCTGATGCTGGCAGCGTTTCAAGTTGCAGTTGTCCGCCCTCACCCCGAGCACGGCGGAAGCGCCGGCCAGCGCAGTCGTGCGGATCCAGTCCTGTCTGTCTGGCCGAGTTTTTCGCTTATTATCCCTGACCTGAACAAATAACAACGCCCTGCAATTTGCTCACACCACGTGAGAAGAGCGACAGTCGCACTCACTCACGCATGCATGCAAGAGTGCAAGCGGGGGTCTTCAAAATTTGAATGCGCGGCAAAAAGAGAGAAAAAAAAGTGCCCCGTTCATGCCCATGTTGGCAAAGAACGGGGCCTATTGAGGACTTTGGTTCTTCTTCAGCTATTCTTTTTTTGTCAAACACCACGCACGATGACGAAAGGCACGAGCATTGATCGGTGACACTAAACTCTGGTCCTAATCATTACCACTCCCTTGTCCAGTATCTGTCAACATCTTTTGATGGACGTCTTGATTACGACGAGTCCGTCTCTCTCTACCTGGGACGAACACACACACAAAAAAAGCTTTGGGGACAAGGAAAAATGAGCTGCAGCAAAGATTGGGTTGTTGTCATTCTTCAGACTGGGTTCGCACTAGAGCCGACGAGTGTGGAAACAGACAGTCAAAAGTTTACGGTCGACCACAAGGTCTTCGAGGTGTCAGACGTTGTTCTTGTTGCATGCACGCACAATGTATTAATTACGTAGGAGTCAGTCCATATTGCGACCTTTGATGTATGAATAATTTTTTTCCGAGGTCGGCTATGCAGTGACCTCGGAGCTGATTGACACGTAGTGACGGAACTGAGGCTGCAGAGCAGCCTCCGAAAGAGAAAAGCGGTGATGGACACGAGGCCAAGGGCTGCGCATTACTGGGTTGTGACCTACTTCGTGTTCAGTCAAGAGCTGGCAACAAACACTGTGTTTGGCCATTCATCCGATGGAGGTGTTGAACCACCATGTTCATTGTACAGTTCAACGGCAAACAGCAGAGTGTTATCAGCTCATCAGTGACTATTCTCGTCGAGACACCCTGTCACACCTTCCTGTTGCCCCTGACCCACGCTGCCACCCCCATGGGAGATGCTGCATGAGTCACCCCAGTAGTTGCGTGCTCACTTGCGTTAAAAAGTTTTCTTGCACTGGGGCAAACATCAATTTATCAAGGGTGAAAAGGCGCTGATCGATTGGATCGATGTAAAGGCCAGCTTATGGCGAGACCGTTAAATGGTTGCGCAGAACGTGCGCGTGACTACTTTATGGTGTACGTGCAAACTGAGAGAACCACTGTTCGGTCGAGCATCGTGATCATTTTCTCCTCTAGAACGAGCAGCTTCTTCCAGTGTTGTGACTTCCCATATACACCCGAAGGTACGTGTGTTTTCTTAGCAAGGGCCCGATTTGCTAGCCCAATTAGTTAAATGGGGCCCCAAGGTCTCGTCTTCAGCTCGACTGCGCGCAAACGGGCCCGACGCATGCGCGAGTGCAGAGAAGGCCTTTATAACTCCTTCTGTATCTGGCATCTGTCTTAAGCTGCGTTCTTTAGGTCGTTGAAAGGGTTGAATATCAACTGAAGAAAGAGGTGACTTTCCTCGCATGCACAAGACTCCCCCCACCGCAGCAGATGCATTACAAACATTGGTACGACAAGAAGATGAAGAAGTCTTTGTCCTGTCTTGCCCATCTGGCTAATTGACAAATGCCCCTTTCCTCCTTCAATTATGCACGCCCTGATGTGCCCGTGAAAAGGGTTGCCATATGCAGGCAAGACCCTGCCGGACTCCTCGTCCTTGGGCCCGCACACGTGACTGCACACACAAAAAGAGTGGGGCCTGATCGAGAGGGAGAAAGAGAGACGACGACGAGAAAGTACATTGGTGCTGGTCACACTCGCTGATTTATACGCATGGGCCTCTACTCGTTGCTTGGTATAATTGCGCTTGTCGTCGTTGAGGAATGAATCATCGTCACTCGCCAAGTTTCATTTCGGCAAGTCCTAATTGCAAAAGGAACAAAAAGGCGTTTAAGGCCCGCCGCCGGCAAGGTGAGGGCGTTCATTAAATGGACATTTCAACAGCCAAGGACAACGACCACTGCTACTGCTCGCCAATGACTGCACACAGAGAAATTGCCATTGATATTCATTCAAACAATTGAAACCATTGCGAAAAAAGGAATGGAGCAGGAAAGGGCGCCGACCAATGGCAGATGTGAATTCTGGTGGATGGACATGAGCATGTGTGGGTAGTTGGACGGCTGATGTCTCTGCTGGGGAAGACTCTACCTTGGTCTCAATGTCAGTCAGAGCTTGGTAGCTACGTAAGAAACAAAAAAGGGCTACAGTGTGTCTCAGTTGAGCTGACACTCAGCTTTGTCAGCTTGACCTGGCAGAGAATTCGTGGGGAAACTAGGAAAGTGCAATTCGTATCTCCACTTTTGCAAAGTGTCGTATATATTTTTAGATATCGCGATATTGCGCACGATAGTCTTTGCCGACTCGTGTGGGCCCCATGCCAAGGCCCATCCCCAACGGTGGCCATAAACAAGACAAAAAGGCATGGGAATAACATGGTAACTGGTCAGGACAAACTTGTGATCCCGTACAACAACGAAACAATGGAGCTTCGTCTTTTGCCCAGCTGCGGAAGTGCGCGATCATCATTTCAGTCGTTAAGGATGCTGAACTGAAAGTACAAGATATCGAATAGCAGAGGTACTGCTGTAGTGCAATGGGGCATTTAACATTTCAGATTAAATATCGCCATATCCATTAACTTAGGATATCGCACAGCGCTGGAAGAAACAAGGCAAATTATAGTGTACAGTTCCGCCCACCAAAATGTGGAAAACCTCCACCTAGCACTAAAACCAATGGAATTTCGTCGTGGGAAGACTTCCCAGCAATAATGCGTAACAGAGTTAGACATGTTCATTTTCATAAATGGTATCGCTCAGCTCAACTATGGTCTTCAGTTGACGCCGGAAGGCTCAACACCACCTCTGGGTGAACTCCTTCAATATGTCGGCCCTCTTCCTGTCCAAGGCGTTCCACAGAGACTCCACATGGGCATCGGAGATGGCACATTCCTTGGACTCCACCACTCCTCAGATGGCAAAGTCGAGGGGATTGAGGTCCGGATTGGATGGGGGCCACACCGACCCCGGCCAGAAGTCAGTAAGATTCTTCCGGCACCATTTCTACGATACCTTGGTCTTATGGGCCGGGGCCAAGTCCTGTTGGAACTGGTACCGGCCCTGCAGTTTGTAGCGTCCAGCCACGGCTTCAGAACATTCCTCATGTCCTTCATGTACTCCTTCGTGTTGATCTTCAAGTCCTTTGGGAACCAGGATGGAGGCGTCCTCTTCCCATCCGAGGTCATGACTTCCAGCAAGGCAGGACACTTGGTACTTGGTCTGGTCAATAGGAGGCACCTCGGGGACGTGGTAGGCCAGAAAGTGCAGGTTCTGGCTGTTCCTGGCCCTGCCAATAATGAAGACCGTCCCATCAGAGAAGATCTTCACTGTTGATCAATGGGGCCTCAGCCAAGTCAGGATCTTCATCCCATTGACGACTCTGAGCTCCTTGGAGTGGTCAGAGAGGAGCTGACGTCGCCGTCGGACATAAGAGTGAGAGCTCTCAGGTGTTTGATGGCCCTACTGACATGCAGCTCCTTGGCCATGCTGAAGCTGACCTCAATCTGGGTGGCCACGATGGCCAGAAATGCCCTTTTGTGGTGGCCTCCGCTGCCAGACTTGCCATGCTCTCCCCGTTGTTCTTCTTTCTCGCCGAGTCCATCATAGCGGTCACCCATTTTACTGCAATTGTTTTTGAACAAAAGTTGCTTGAAATTGTCTGTACTAGCCCAGTGGAATCCTAAAAAACGCGGAAAATTAAACTAGAGAAGCTCCAGGCATGAGAAGTGCATTACCCAATTTGGTGGGCGGCACTGCGTCAACGTCATAGCTGACCATGTGTGACCCACCATTTTCTTGTGCGTACAATAACCTAGGAACCTAGGAAGTTGGGCGGCAACTCCATATGTAATTGACCCTGCGCTGTATTGGTTGCTAACTTTCAGAACCAGTGTGGAAACCATCGCAGAAAGTGTTGTTCGCGTTCAAATCTTCAACCGGACAGCAAATGAACAGAAAGTTACTGGCAGCAACCAGATAAAAAAGTTGCAGCTGTTGGCCAGGTCCACATAAAATTTGTTCTTTTATGATTTGAAGCCATTCAGAGCATCATCATCGTCAGGGGTGCGTTAGCGTCCACTTATGCAAAGTGACTTTCCACTCACTCTGCACTGCAATGCAGTGCAGTGCAATGCCGAAGCCCTGAACACACACCATGGAGGGAAGCCCTGACAGCAGCCCATCTTTTAAAGTGTTTTCATTGCCTGCTGTCAATGAGACTGAGGCGGGGCCCCGAAAATGATGACTCGAGGAAAAAAGATGAAGGAAGTGCATATTTAAAGACACCGACCCCAAAATTTGAAAGGAGGATCCTCTTGTCGGTTGCCCGGGGGCATCTGGAGATTTGCCATTCAACGATCCATTGACCATGATGATTGAGGCACAAGAGATCTCTGGACTGCTTTCCTCCTCTACACGGTGTCGTCAAGATGTGGACACTGCAGTATGAGTGGCGATGAGTGGACGAGGAAGGAGAGCGAGAATCCGCTTTTTGTCCCCTCACACGGTACAGTAATTGGCGTCAATGTGGCACAAATTCAAAGAACGTTCACATGTGTACGTACTTTGTCTCTCCCGCTCTTTGCTGCCTCATTTGGGCGGGCCAAGACAGCGGGGAAATGATTTGCCACTTCCCAAGAAACGAAATATGCGTTGCCGCCCTCTTTCACGGAAAATTTAGACGTTCTTTTTTGTCTTCCTTCATTGCCTAAAGTGGCATACATTGAAGGCGTCTTCGTCGTCGCCTTTGACTTTTGGTGAATTCTGTGAGTTCAAACGGTCAAGAGATGAGAGCCACTTTTTGTGTAGTGTGAAAAATGAGAAGCCTCAGCGGTGGGTTCTGGCTATTTATGGGTGACTGGCGTCAACCTCCCTCAATCATTTTGACAAACTGCCTGAAAAGATGGGCGCCGCCAACGACCGGAAATTTAAGGCACCGACCTTATGGTGCTGCTGGTCACTGTCCGTCCACCTCGCGTCATGCATGCATGCACACACACACGCACACGCACGCGGGCACAATCGGACATCACTTCCTTCTGATGCACACAGAGAGACCACAGTTGTTCATAGATATCTCACGGCCGGACTCAGAGCTGTCCAAGTAGTTCTTCTTGGGGGAAGTTGGACACATGTCGACATTATTTAACAAGAAGAAAAATGACAGCTCACAGTTTTGTACGAGAGTGAGTTTAGTCACTTCAAGGTCTTCTTCACTGTCAGGGAGAAGAAGGTCGAATTTGGCATATGCTTATTAAATACATGTTCAGGAGCATCGGCAAATCATGGGTCATCTAGACAAGGTCATAGCCGCAAAAGGCCACGTCTTGCTATCACCGGAAAATTCGGGCCTCGTTCAGGAAAGTTGGAGTTGGAAAAGATCGGCCGATCAATAAGTCGATTCCGCTCCACTGCACTGGCAAAGGTGGCCCCGGATGATGATGAGACAGGTTCACCTGCACCGAGATCAGCGTGGGTCCCTTAACACCCTTCGACGGAGGGAGAAACCTCACTTTCTGCACCCTGCCACAAGTCTGTAGGCTCCAGGTAGGTCCCATGCAGGATGTTCGCCTGGTTCAGGATGGTGTTGCAGCTGCCCCGGATCCTCCGGACCTGGTCTCCATGGCTCCTAGCATTACTGTCAGACACCCTGTTGAGTTGGTGCAGGCATAAAGCGAGAGGAATCTTCCATCACCTAGTGTCGACAATGAAGCCGCAGGTCTTTGAACAATGAAAAGTTGTAATCGCACACTTTTTTTTCTCTTTGCCACTCCAGCAACTCCTGAGCTTCTCCCTGATCATGAGGGAACTGCACTAATCGCTTCTCTCTCTCTCTCTCTCTCTCTCTCTCTCTCTCTCTCTCTCTCTCTCTCTCCGGGCCGACATAATCTAATCCGCCAGCAGGAGTCCTTCCTAGGTGTCGAAAAAATAGGCCCACCCGCCGGGCCAACAACACTTGACATATCCTCCCTCTCTCTCTGATTAATCCTCCATCACCTCCCCGCTGTTATTGGGTGCAACGCAACAGAATTTCCCACCTCTGCTCAGAACAAAAGAGCTGCACTAATGAGAAGTGCAGCAGCAACAGCAGCAGAGGCTGCATTCTTTTGTCTGGGGTTTGACTCACAATTTCATCTCTCTCTCATTCTACGCTCCTTTTTTGCCGGGGAAATCTTGTTAGACTCCTGCTTATAACAAGATCTGTCAACGCTGTTTCATTCCTCTCCAACAAAATGTTTATGGTTTGTTTGTTTTTGCTTCTCTGTACAGCACACCCTGTATTATTCACCTGCAAGCCAGACAAGTTTTCGACACATTAACGTTTTCAGTTAAAAGCAGACTAGGGATTGACGTTGAGTCCCAAAATCTCGAGTCAGTTTCGAATTCAGGGGGGGGGGTTCAACTCGACTCGACAACTCCAAAAGGGCCGAAGAGTTGCTTTAGACGTGGGTTAAGCCTTTTTGGCGCAACTTACAGTGAATTCTCGATATAACGACACGGGAAAGTTATGGTGACGTTATGATAATCAAAAAAAGACAGCAAATAAGCAGCAATTCGGTCAGTAGCCCGTGAAGAGCTTATTTCCTGCTAGAAATGTCATTGTGTAGAGAATTCAGAGCTGTTCAGACGCTGGTCGAGTTGGCTCGAGTTGGAACTCTCAAGCCGAGATTGAACTGAGTTGAGACCTTAAAATTCGACTCAAGGTCGACTCGAATTCAACCCATTCCTAGCAGCGAACAAAATTCTGCGTGAAGTGTGTCAGAGAGCGCACGCAGTGTTGAAGAGGAAGAAAAAACATATTCGACTTCTTCTCCGGCCACCTCGCAGAGGAATATTTGAACTTTGGCTTAACATTGCTCGGCGAATCTCCAACAAACTCTTTCCGCCCTGGATTTGTCTGTCATTGCGTTCAAGAGTGGGTTGGGAGCTGGCAAGACGATCCTTCCTGTTATCTTTACACTAAACGGTTTCCTCTTCTCAGGCTTCATTCACACGATGTCTCGAAGTCAAAAATTTGCTTTTACGTCCACCGCAAGTCCTCGACCTACAGGGTGCGTCAGAAAGAACCGCCTATGGTGACTTAATAAAGGGATGTCGATGTCACTGACCAGAGGAGAAGAGAGAGAGGGTTAAAAAGGTAGTAGAGTCCCAACTTAACGATTCTTTAAAACAGCCAAAGTGAGACTTTCTCCGCTGAAGTACATGGAGAGCACTCGAACGTAGTCAAGATTCTACTCTCCTCCCGGAGGGTTCAAGGCAAGGTTATTCTGACTCGCACAAAACTGGGCATTAAACACGTTTCTCGTTCCATGTCCGCATATAACAGAGCTGGCCTTGCTTTATTTTCCAATCACCGTTCAATTCACGGCCTACAATCAATGACAGAAGCGGTCATCAGTACAATCACTACAGAAGTCACGCGAAAAAAAAGCCCCCAAAGTATTTTTTGTAGATAGAAATCCACACTTGCAAAGCGGGTCTAAGACATGGCACATAACTGCACGCACACGTCGGAAACGTTCAGGGCGGCGACAACACCTTAGCAGTCTGAAATGTTATTGTTGGTGTCGTCGTCTTCCATCCTGTTGACGTTGCGAAAAAGAAGAGAAATTCCATTAGGTCAAGTACCCTTCTCCTTTCTCCTTCTTTGCCGACGCCTTCTTGTCAAGAGCTGACTGAAGTGATTGGTTTTGGGGTGGGTCTCAGCCATGGAAAGTTTTTTTAACGTACTCGAACACATAAACGTCATGTCATCAACTCACACATTTTGGTCATGGATCAGCCCGGTGCAGCTTCTCAAACCCGACCGGGCTAACCTAACCTAACCTTGACTTGGGTTGGCCTAAACTGACCTACACCGGAGATACAATAGCCTAGGCTAGCCTAGCCTGGCCTTAGGTTGACCAAAACAAAGCTTCATCCAACATAAGAAAACCTGGGCTGTAGCAGTGAGCTAAGTACTACAGCTAACACAACTGATCTAACCTAACCTAGGCTCAGCTTAGCCTAACCTTGTTCGTCTTGTTGGCATCTGGAAAGGACTCCAGTTCTTATTGATAGGACGAAGACAACAATTGGTGGCAATTATGCAAATCAGTCATCGTCTTGGAGGCACCTTTTGAGCGTTTTGGTCGATCCATCACGTTGAACTTCAAGGCTGTGACGTTTTTCCCACGTCGCTGCAATGATTTCATCCAAAATGACGATTGTTTGCGAACCAAAGATCTGTCTACGCCCTTTTCTTCGCGTCCACAATCAGCCAGCTTCATTCTGTTTGGTACCAAAGATCACTTCGTAGCGAAAAAGCAAGATACACAGATCGACGCGGACGAGTTCGTGCAGTTCTTTTAGTACAGTTTTTGTGTCACAAACAAGTCGAAAAGTCCACGCAAGCTTGCCCAAAGCCTGCTGTGGTCTCCTTTGGTCCTCTCCATTCAACGTCTTCCCACACCGTAGCAACGTTCCAAGAAACTTTTCTTTGGGGGGGGGGGGGGCGGACTTCACAGGTGCTCATAGTATGAATGGCTGGCAGACGAAAGCAGGACTAAGTTGTGATCTTCTCCCTGATCGTGACAAGCGCACTGCCTGCAATCAAGAGCTTTTCCTGGGGTGATTTGGGGAATGTCAGACATTGTCAGTGAAGGGCCTGGCTTCAGCCCCATTGTTCGCACGTCCTTGGTATTTTCATTGTTGCCCAGAGTCAGCTGAATATGCCGTAGATATTGCATAACATTTATATCATACCGCTAGCGTCACGATGGATGAATCAATATGACGATGCAGGGGATGGAGGCGACCCAACGGGTCAAGCCCGCCTGTGCAGCGTCCCCTTCACGCCCGCCTGCCCTCTGTAACGGCCTAAAAAGCAAGTTGCACTCCAGGAACGGATTTTCTCGGTCGAGGCTCACGCATTGTTGATCACGGGGGTGGTGGCGGTGGGGTGGGAGGTCTGACCCCTTTACAATCCTCGGGGGTCTCTCTACCAGACAGACGAACACTTTTCCTACGTTGATGGGATACGAAGAGGAAGTCAAAAATTTCTTCTTTTACAGAACGCGTACTTATACTGTACACGTTGTAGCTTCAGATGAAGAGAAGAGCTTTTTTTTGGAGCAAGATGTCAGTGTAGAAACGCTTCTGCTAAGAAACATTCTTGCTCAAAAAAAATGCAAAATGGGGCGTCGTTTGCTCAAAAAAAAATGTCCGAATGTTTTCAGGAACTTTTCGCCCGGCATTGGGGCCACCCACAACGAGATGAAGAAAAAGTGTCGACAGGTAGCAAAAGTAGCGCGAAAATCAACAGATGAATACCGAAGTTTAGCCTGTCCGTTAGGTATTTCATAACATTACTCATTTTTTCCCCCTTAAGCAGACTGACGGGAGAGTCAACAGAGTGTCAAAGAAGTGTCTAAACTTTGAGGCTTCAGGAGGATTTTCTTGGTCAAGCTTGCAAAAATTCTCCTTTGAAGCAGTTTAAAAGAATTTAGTTGTACCATTTCACTTCAAACAGAATTTTTCTGGTGCTTAAGAAGTCAGCAAATACTTGAAGTGAAAAGAGAATTCTACTGGGGAAATTAGTCACACCTCATTTCGCATTCATCACCGCGGGATTTCTACTGACAATCTGCTGTTTGCACTTTGTTTTCGGGACAGAATAGATTTGCTGGGATTGACATGACCGCCATTCGCACACTTTCCACATTTCACAGCAAGTCACTTAGTGTGTGTTCTGGGGAGAAAAATGTCCGACTCTCAGCCGTCTTAACGGTAGACGCACACAATACATATTGCAGTATAAATTGTGCTGCGCCTGGGGCGAGTCAGTGCAGTCTGAGGCATGAAAAGTCGTCCGGCGGGGACAGCATCAAAGTTGTGAGCTGTCAGGTCAGCAGCAGGGGGGAGGGCGCCACAGGGCGGCCACCACGCGGTGGCCGAGTAGGACGTGGACGTGGGCGAGGGCACGAGGAGCAACAAGGAGGTGTCCGCTGAAGACTTGACTGCGCAAAGGAGTTGAGAGGGAGGGGGAATCGGACTTCTTCTGAGCTCACACAATACGTGTCATTAACATTCTCTAGACTCTTTTCTAGTTCCACATTTACTCTAAATATATTGTGCCCCATTGAGAAGGCAGCTCCAGGCAAGTGAGCACGACTCAAGCAATCTAATATAAAAAGTCCCCTACTATAGTACAGTAAGTGTGCCTCCTAAATCCTAGGGGACAAAACACCCTTCTTCTCTCCCTATATCACAAGCTCAAAAAATGCCATTAGGAGGGCTACCCAACATGCTGTGGTGTGTGAGTCAAAAAGAAGTCCGATTCCCTCTGCCCATCAACTCCTCTGGACTCTCAGTCTTGTTCCTCTTGTCCTCGCGCATGACTACGGCCTTCGTGACCGCCTCGTGCACGCCCGGTGGCGCCCGACCTCTTGCTGCTGACTCTGACTGCTCTTTCGCACGCAACCTTGACGCTGTCCCCCTTTTTGTGGCTCACACTGTAGTGAGCCTTTTTGTCACGCGCGCGAAAGTTCATAGACTTCCCCCTCCCCAATTTTCTAAGTGTATTCAAGATTTTACTCACTGGTAGTTACTTCTGCAGAGTTGGTGTTTGGTTGAAGAAAGAACTCTTTTCTTATTCAAGAGTAATTCCTGGGCGTTTTTCATCCTCCCCTCCTCTATCTCGATCTACTTTCTCACTCCTTTCAACCCCTCAGGATAGCACGAGATTACGTTTGCCGAAGGATGCTGAACAGGATTGCCACATACGAGTAAGAATGTAAAGTATGCTGCGGAAAAGTTGGTGTGACAGTTTTCATAGTTTGGTGACCTCCTTTTCACTTTGTCCTAGCTTCATACTGTAGACAAGTGGAAAATTTTATCAATGAATGAGGCGTGTCTGTGTTTGAGGGAATCTCCTCTGATACCACATGCCAGATTCCGCTGGGGGGCCTCAGGGACAATTTAAGGGGGGGGGAGGGGGTCAAACCCAATCAACAATGGGCCGAGGTCAGATAATACAGGTTTATTCGAGTCAAGCTCATGTACCTGGAGTCACGGATCCTGTTGGAGGGGATGAGCCCAGGGCCTCCCTCCCAGAAGGGAGTGCCTGTGACGGTCGAGTCGTGCGCATCCACCTCCTCGGGAGCTCCGTCAGCCGCCTGCACTGCTGCTGCTTCTGCATGAGGATCTTGCACACCTGAAGAAACAGAGCCAAGTCTGGCAAGCCTTGTTCTTCAGTAATCCTTAAAATGCGTTCCCGCTTTCCCTCTCCCCAACGATGGGGTCGTGTCAGTTTGTTTTCCTTCCTTTTACGGCAGGTCTCTATCCCCTATTTTTTCTTCTACTTCTCTGGACGAATCGTTTTTCTTTTGCTTCTCCTCTCCTTTCTTCATTTTATCCTTGAAGAAGCAACACCACTGTGGGCTCAAAAACACACCCGGAGAGAGCGCGAGGAGCTCCACAGTAGCAATGGTGTCTTGCCAGTGCATCCAAGTGGGTCAGTTGAGTCTAATTGGGCTGCATTCCAGCCAGGCCCGCCGGAATGAGCACAATGTCAATTGCAAATTGCGACCTCACGTTCGCTCATTATCGCTTTCTCTCTCTCCGCTCCGGCGGCCCAGACGGCCCCAGCCGCCCAGGCAGCCCCAGACGGCCCCGGGTGGCCCCGGCAGCTCCGGTGCGTGCCAAAGGATTCGCTGGCTTGATTTAGAGCCAATTAAAAAGCCGGTTTAGAGTTTCTCAGTTAAGGAATGACTTCCGGGGGTTCCTAACGAAATCCGATGCGTGACACAAACAATTGTGGACAGCTACAGTGCGATGCAGTTGCGTCTATAACGGGTGGCCCAAAAGACTTGGCATGCCCGTGTTTGTTTGAAACTTGGCATCACGTTGGTCGCTCGGCTGTTCTAGGCATTCCGGAGCTACAAATCTGCTTGGACTTTTGATGACACGTGACCTTTTTGGACTCCCAGTTCACCAAGGTGCGCTCATGGACGGACCATTCGCATGAGTCCACCTTCGGATGGACCCCCTGGCTGTGCTCGGCTCTCACGCACCAGGTGCTACTTCCGCGGGGTCAGTCAATCCTTCACGCTTCAGGCGGTGCCCCCTTCCGGGAAGAATTGACCCGCTTTGTGTGTGCCAAAGAGCAGGTTTCACTATATAAATAAATGAGTTTTCCACCTTGGAGAGAGGTCTCGGGGGGAGGGGGGGCGGCTGGATCCCTCCCCCTTCCTCCTCGTCGGAGTAGGTGCTGTGCTGTATGTCCCGAAATTGACTTCGGCCTTCAAATGCACTTTCTATGCAGGCAAGTATCTTCTACGCCATGTTATGTTGGTCAGGACATCTGATCAGGATCTCTTACCAGGTACTTGCTGGTGCCATTCTATGTTCACCTTCTGCCACGTATGGGATGCTGAAGACTTGGTGACTGTGGAAGAATTGGCTCCAGCCTGTCCTTTAACGATGGAAGTGTACATGACTTTTTTCACTCACGAAAGGCATGTCAAATAGTATGAACTTTGCCAAAGAAAGGCCTAATGCGGCCATTTCGATCTTGGGGAGAATGAAAATTCCTTGGTTTTCAAGTTTACCAAACACGATTCTCTTCGACTGCTTGTTCCTGTCTCACGCTCATGAGGTCCACCGTCGTTAGTCCAACACCATGGAGGTCAGGAAGATGGTTGAGGATGTTGCCGTAGCCATTGCCGAAGACATAATTCGGACGACCGTCAATGAAGTTGAGCGAGCAAGAAACTGCACTCTGAAAATGTTTTTTTTGAATTATCTTTGAGCTTTTGCACCCAACACGCTACATAGCGGTGAGTGTCTCCTCCAGACAGACGTCCTCCACAACCTCCACAGTTCCATCCGTATAAAGCCAGGTGCCTTCACTGATTCCAGAACACCCTGTACTGCATATACAGTGCCGTGGGTGAAAGTAATAGAGTTTGAGAAGCTCTTGGAACCCGATATCAATCCCCTGACATACTCGATTTACGCGTCTCAGTCGGCATTATGTAAGCGCGTTCCTCAAACCGTAACGTGCGTAAGCCAGTTCAAGAGCGTTTTCGCATGCTTCATCCAATTCTATGGACAATGAAGCAACGGTTTTTTACCAGCCACCTCTTTCGTCACCCTTGATTGATGAAGGAGGATTTGGTCTCTGTCCCAGCGTGAATCTCCGCGAAGAAACCATTGAATTTGCCTAAAGAAGGATTCTGTTTTATCCCTTTACTGGTGGGACGTGGAGGCCACGTGAAGACTGGTATCCATCATTCAGAGGGTCGGAGATGCTAAGCTGATTAAAGTAATTCTCATTCCATGAGCTGCAGCAAAAAAAAAGTTAGACCAAAGCAACGCTTGGCAATCACCAATTATGATTGAGATGATGATTGTTACGTAGGCGAGAGTAACGAAAGAGGCCTGCCCAGACCTTGAAAGGCCTTGCTGCTTAGGCCTTACACGACGCACTCATGGCCCACAACAATTATCGTTCGTGATCGAGATCACTGCAAAACGACAGTGCTCACGGGGACTCGGAAACTTTTTCAGACGCTCCTTTTATTCACACTTCGGTTTTTTGCACGCACCACATTGAGAGGCACAAAAATGTCGGCTCAGCATGACCTGGAGCTTGACTGTGGACCGAGGGCGGCCATAAAAGGGTGAAAGAAAGAAAAGAAATTTGGCGAGACGACACCTTTTTCGACTCATACTGTTTCCATACGTTATGCGCGCCCAAGTCCCAAATACCACGTCCAATTTATTTTTTGTCAGTCGAGACAAAAGGAAGAGCCAGGGTGCAAATCGAAAAAGGGTAAAAAGTCCAGCACCCTCAGATTCCTCAACACAAGTTTTTGTTTTGTTTTTACCCCTTGCTTCTATACAGAGGAAGAAGGCATAGCGAGATCTTTTATCTCTCAAATACTGGTGCAAAAATCCATAATAATAAAAATAATCACAATATCTCTACTCCCCTCCTTATCAAGCTGTGGCATTTCCCTTTTTTTGTCCGGAGAGACAGCCAATGCAGGCCTTAGAATTATCAAAGTTGCAAAATAAGTTAAGAATTGGGAGCGAGCAAGAAAAAGTATGGCCATCTTCAGGAGACTTGACTTTGCGCAAACACTTCTCTTGGCTTTAAGGCTATTACAAGGTTGCCCAACGTTGTCAACACTTCAAGTATTGTAGAAGGAGGACCCAAGAAACATTTGTCGAGCATCGCCCGGCAGTGTCGGATCGGGCCTTGAAGGCCTCCAACCATGGCCCACACATCCGCCAAAGTAGCTCGGTCTGACCCGTACATGACACGTGAAGCCACAGACCTGTGAAGCCCGCCCCTCCTTGTCTCCACGGCCGCGGTGGTGGTGGTGGAGCTATTGGTGGTGATGGCGACGGTCGGCTGCGCTAAAAGAGAGAGAGAGAGAGAGAGAGAGAGAGAGAGAAGGCTTTGTTCCTTGTAGTAGGACAGCCAGTCCATTCTGCTGGGTTTGTGCATGGGCGTCAAGCAATTTGCACCATAATCACTTTTTGTCTGCGTCCACCCTTTTTTTTTCAGCTCCCCTACCTGCGTCGGCAGAAATTTAAATGCGAGAAACAATATTTAGATGAGTGTGGGTGGGCACACCATTAAAAAAGATTATGCAAAGTAAAGCAGCAGTAGTGAGCAGAATGATATGTGGATGCCTCCTCCTTGTAGCTGCTACTGCAGGCTGCCTACCGGACTGCTACAACTTCTCATTTGTAAGAAAAATACGAGGGGTGGCAAATCTTGAAGAGAATAATAGGTCTTTTGCGGTACCTGTGGAAGAAAAGTTGTGTCGCAGACAACATGTGTGCTTTTTAAGGTGCACACATTCTTGGTTAACAGCGTGTGTGTGCGTGTCAGTTAGATGACAGATATGTCGTATGTGCGTACACATGTACGCACCTACTGCAGGTTGACAAAAGCCACCAATGATCAGTGGTACCGTGGTGGAGAAAGCAGGCAATCTTCGGGGCTTCTTCCAGCTCTTATTGCTGGCATTCATCTTTACGTACCAAATAGTGATAATGCGAGCCCGGTGTTCAAGACCCGCCCGCACGAGCTCGAGTGTCTCGGTCAAGGTAGCGGAGGGCACCAATGACTAGAAGTGAAATACGAGGTGGTGCCATTGCTGAAATGTTTATTCCCACTGAACGTTTCTTTGGAAGAAATAAAAACGGAGTCAGAGCCAATTTCACAGGTCGCAAAGTTTGCAAAAAGGCTTGAGTCTCCATCTCATAAGCTCTGCCAAAGTCGCCAAAAATGATTCGGGGCCTGCTCGCACCATCACCACTACCTGCTACAGATGTACGTACACATCCTGTATATGTTTGTCCTATGTGTGTGTTAGACGACTCTTTTTTTCAGTCTCTCTCTGAGAGTGACGAAGACAGATCTGACCTGAATACAACAAAGGAGGAGAGATATAGCTGGTCTTTTGGCCGAAAAAAAGAGGCCGCCGACCGACTCGTGCGCCCGCAGCCACGCACATGTGCATGCAGATGAGTTTGCATGTATGGGCATGGCACATATCAGAGCTTGGCGACAGCTTTATCGTGAGAGAACCTTTTCATCCACGGCTTCGTTGGTCAGGAGTGTCAATGATATACGTACGTACAACGAGACATTTAGTGTGTGAGTCGCAAAAAAGTAGACGTCTTTCACACTCCACCCCTCCACGTTATCCATCTTGTCCTCTGGACTCACTTCCTTGTCGCCTCCCACCTCCCTTCGTATTAATCGGACATTATTTATGGCTCCCGCGGTAAGTATTCTTACACTGAGCGCATGAAGCGGCTAAAACTTTATAACATCCACGTGCTCAGAGATCAAAGTACCTTTTTTTCGGGGGGGGGGGAGGTTCTTGACTTAATTGGCTACCTGAGCGGTCGGAATTCGAAGAACTTGTGTCCCCTTTGAAATTAGAGGCAGTGATTTCCGCTCTAAACATAGCCTTGGTAACTTTTGGGGAGGCTCTCAAATGGGCGGCCTTTGGGGGTCTGGAGAAGAACAAAGCTTCGATCGGTGTGAAAGTTGACGCATCTGACAATGTCGACTCGGGCGTGCGTGCGTGCGGGCGCGCGCGCTCGAGTATGCATGCTTAGCAGCGTTGCAATCTGATCTGGCCTCGTCCGAATTGATCGCCCCAACAAATTTTGGGGCAATTACCAATTCTCATCGATAGCGAGGAGCGAGATCTCCATGAGCAGGCCGGGATCGGCTACAATAAACCGCTTTGGGGGAGTCGATATTTTTCGGTCGTTAGTTCTCGCCTATCTCGGCATCAAATCTTAGTCAGCCCAACGTTTTTTCCAGCCTGGGATGAAGCTGCTGGCCCCGGACTCTGGTGGAAAGATTTGCCACAGCGTGAGTGGAAAGTCATGGACGAGGAGGACATTTTTCACGATGCCTTTTCTCTTGCCCTTGGCCATGCTCGCTGCTCCCGCCCCGGTTGTTGCTCAGGCTCACGTCGGCGCTCATCCACCGGGGATCGATCTATCTCTCCGTCTACTACCCGGCGATGGCTCGATCGAGGCTGGCGTTGGTCAGACGCCTTGGAAAATATTTCTCCTACTCCTCCCCGAGGAGGAAAAATCAGTCGTCGTCGGCGGCGGCGAAAAACCTGTGTAGCGAGGGTCTAATTGGTGGTTATGCACCTCGGCTCGATCTTGTTCCCAGCTGCTGTGCTGCTGGTTGGCAGTCTATAATTTGGACAAGAGATATTGACAGTAAATCCCCGACGGGGTCTGTGTCGGAATCCCATTAAAACAATAGCTAAAGTGAGGGCTGAAGGTGTGTGGAAGATTTAGGGCTCCCCCTAATAGCCAACTCGGGATGAGGTGCAACTTTTTAAGTGGTCAACGCGGCCCTCAAGGACCCCAAGCACACGCAGGTGGCGAAGTGATTGTTTTAATTAGATGTCTTCTCGGACGTTGTCATTACGAGAAGGAGGCCAATTTCTGGTGCACAACCAAGCAGCCCTGAGCATGTGCATGATCAGGCGTTTTGGCAGCCAACAGCATAGTAAGCAGTTCTGGTGACTGACGACATGACCTTTTTTTTCACCACAAGACGCTTCTCCAGTGAATTCCACCACATCTCTGAGACCTTACAAGAGACCATTATTATTTTATACTGCTTGTATGGCCTCCCTTCCCACGCACTGACAGCTGCCTTTGTTAGTCGAATGCACATTCACTCGTTAGGTTTCTAATGTAGTGGAAACTTGAGCCTTCCCTCCCCGGGCCAGGTTCAGCAGAATGGCATAATTTGGTAAAGACCTTTGCAAACTGAGCAAAGAAAACTTCTCCTCTTCCACTTGAGTAACCCACATGACCTGATCAATTGCAGAATTACGTACGAAGACGGAAATTGCGTGCTTGCTGCTCAGCCCCAAAAGTACGAAGCTATGGGCCTCAGTGCTGGTTTTTCTCCTCCTCCAATGCAGTCAGCACAGCAGAGCCCTTATTATAGGCCCCCCTCCTCCTCCTCAAAGCCGGATTATTTGAGATGATATTGAGAAGACGATCGAGGCCAAGAGCTGTCAGGTCTCTCACGTCAAAACCGTTGCGTTGAAAAGAGGAGTCTCTCATGACTGGACTTACCGCAAGTGGTGGCGGCAGCGACGGAGACGGCGGCGCAGGCCGCACAGGCCACCAAGGCGACGCAGGCAGCCACCGGACTGCGAAATTGGTCCGATTTTTTCATTTTTTTCCCTTTGGCCACGACAGACATCAATCAAATGTGGTTTTTGTCGTGAAGCCATGGAGGAGTTACTACTGGAAGCACTTGTGGTTCCCGCGCACAAGAGGAGCTCCCCGCAAGTCAACACGACCATTTGCATGAGGAGCATCCGGATCTGGATGAGTCGGTGTCGACACTTTTTTTTCCTTTCAGAGTTCATCATGAAAACGACAAAGGACGCAATCTTTCAGGGCTTGTCATTCACTTACGAACAAAGAGACTAAAGAAGGTAAAATGGATGGCACAAAGGCTCTTATGTGCAGAGGGTTGCAGATTAATCGGGACTTTTTCCTCAAAGCTCTGGCCTCACATCCCGTGTTGACTATTCTTTACCTCACGGCCCAGTAAATAATTATGCAAGATTACACAGTCGGAAGTCGATTATTAGCCTTTATTACTGTAACCACTTCCAACAAGAAAAAGTCCTCATTGATCTGCAAGACCCTCCTGTATTATACTTTTGAGACACGCGGTTTCTTGTAAGTCCTGTTCTTTCTCACGCCCTGTCAATATTGTGTAATACCTATAACAGAAGAGATCTACGTAAAATCGTTAACTAGAACAAATCACTACCAACTATTTGAGCAAGAGAAGTGAAGGGATGTCCTCTTTGTCACAACCCTTTTGTGTGTCAACCCTGTCACTTTTCTTTTGATGACTCCGCTCTAGTCCTCCCCCTTAACGCAAAGCCACGCTTAGGCTGCAGCCTCGACGTCTACTGTACCTCTAAAAGTCTGTAGTGCTGGTGGAGTAAGAGTTTCCAGTGCATTTCATTCAATTTACAGCCTCGTCGAGTCTGGTGGGACCGTTGAGCTCCGTGAGCTCCATCCTGCTGGCGGACGTTCCCATCCCCGTCCTCGTGGCCAGGGCCTCAGGCGGCGAAATGCCATTGTTTAAGGGATGATGATCAATACATAACTGGTAGTCCAGCATTAGCAGAAATTCCTGTTTAGTCATCCGTCGTCGCTCAGTTGCACGACTGTGCAGTCACTGCTCCAGTTAACATGTCTGCTGTCTGAGGTTTTGTCGTTTCATTTTCCTCCGTCCAGCACCACACACATGTTCGTGACAGCAATCAGAAATGGCAAGGAGAAATGCACTCGCTGCTCTCTCGTCTGTTCTTGTCAGACTGGTACGAGTTGACGGCAGTTTACTCGTTCCTTGGCAGATTGGACAAGATCTTTCAGTCAGACACATAAGGAGCTCGCAGACCTTTTTCTTGGGACGCTGCTGAGAGAAGAAGATGGGAGGGGGAGACTTTTGCCACCTTCACGTGTAAAATGATGCACGAGCTGCTCTACACACACACGAAGGTAAACCAGGGACTGGAATTTTATTTATATATATATTTTTTTTCTTCTTGGATTTGGTCTATGTCAGCGCGTTCGAAAATTCGACCCCACGCGAGATCGCATGTCTCTAATTGCACCAGAATCATCGCTTCCTAAAATTTGCTTCGCATTCATTCGAGGCGAGGAAGGAAGAAGAATAGAAAGATACGCTCTGGTACATGTAGAAGTTTGCCCAAGTGAGGCCTGGAACAAGACGTCGCACCCTCCGAAGGGTCGAGCAGTGTTGCCACCAGCCTGGCAGTCGCTTCGAAGGTCAGCTCTGCTTCTTTGAGGACACAACTCCTATTCACTGACCGTGAGGCCCAACTTGTGCCAGACTGTGAAGGGTTAATTTTTGCATGTTTGAGATTTTTGGAACTGAGTCATGACTGAGGGGTTTTTTTTTCACTCGTGTTCGACCACAGTGGTCTTAATTTCATGGGCAGACAACTTTGACAGTTCCTAGGCCTACGTCAGACAAATTCCTTTCTTTTCGTCAGTCACGAGTCAGACGCGGCGTTGTGGCAACCCTGGCTGATCGCACTCATCCGGATCCGTGTTTACGAGATCCTTTTTTCTTTCTTTTTTTTCATTTCCGTTTTTTGTGTGCACTTACGACAACTTCAGGTCGTGGAATTGACCTGAGTGAAGTCAGACCAGAGCCAGCAATAAGAGCAACGTTTTTCGACACGCAGACACCAGCTTTGCTTATGTTTTCTGCCACCACCGGGAGGAACTTTCGTGACTTTCATCTCCTTTCAAAGCTAGATCTTCGGTCTCTCGTCCAGTGCGACGGTGCAGTGCAGCGCAGTGCAGTGTGTGTCACTTATATTGCATGAGTTATACAATGCACAGGCAAGTCTTTTTTGGTACTCCCTCTACTTTTGCTGCAATGCAAGAAGAAAAAGATCATTTCTTATTGTATTCCCTATCTTCTCGCTGTTCCTCCTCCGCTCGCATGAGGAGGAGCGAGCACTTTTTTCCCCGCATCAGCGAGCCTGAGAAAGCAAATTGGCGGTGAGAAATTTAGTAGGTTGAAAAATCACTTCTACAGCGGGCAGACAGAGTCAATTTGTAGACTTTTTGCGCCTCTCGTCTCCGAAGACGCTCAGCGCCACGGCCGTGGCGGCGGGCGCCAGAGAGACCCTCTTCCTTCCAAGATTATCCACAGAGCAGTAGCGAAGTCGGGAGCTGCTGGCTGTGCCTGCCCGGGTACAAAAAGACTCTTTCTTGCGGTTTCGGCGGCTGATGTCGAGCGGAAATGTACGAGAAAACGGCGGCGTTGATGAATTTAAATCGAGCTCCACTGCAGCGTGGTGGAAGCTACAGGGTGGCGCGGCGAAGTAGACGTGTTGCTGCATTCCACCTTCAAGATGGGGTAGCAACCCTTCTGGCCCACCCGGTACGTAAAGTGACACACGCCGCAACAAATGCAGGGTGAACGAAGGAGGACCATGCAGTGTTCAACCTTCAAAATCTGCTTAGTCCTGTAATTTTCTTTCTTTCTGTTGACTTAACTGCATCCTCAGCGGAAACAACGGCAGTCAGTGATCTGTGCTTAATACTGGAGAAACTGAGCTTCAGCGATCCTTGGAATTGGCTTCTCATGACCAAGATGAGGATCTGAGAACTGGACTGTTGGGTGAGGTGTTTCCAAGATCCATAAGTTCCTGCTCATCATGGGCAGCTTTGTCATTCTAGACACAGGGCGACAGTTCAGGTCCATCCTCCACTCTTTTGTTCTTGGACGTGATCGTGGTGTGAAAAGTCACTCCCGAAGACATTGAAAGAAGAAATAACAGGCAGACGTCTTTTGTGTCCACAACTGCCAAGAACACCATGAGATATCACAGGACAGCCTGGTGATTGTGTTGTGGGATTATCGCCATGTTGCTCTCAGTACGAGATTTTCCTTCTGAAGATACGTCTGCTGAATCATCCTCACTGGGCATCCTAGGAGTATGTTAATTTCTTTGGGCGTCCGTAGATCGACATCTTCTCCAGCTTTTGTTAGGCTCCAGAGAAACTTATTCGACCTAACTTTATTGGATCTCACTTGCATAATACGTCCGTGTGCGCATATGTAAATGACATCTTTTTCTCCTAGTCTTCCCCAGGGGCAATAATCGAAAATCCATTGGGCTTCAATAAAATAGGCACCTGCACCATTTTCGAAAAATCCACGACTTTCACCATTAAAATCCGATCCAGACTAATGAGACTGGTAGGAAGAAGAAGGCTCCAGATATGATACTTGGATGGCTTTTTCATACCGAGACACTTGATGGACTCATGCATGAATGATGTAGATCTTTCCTCTTCTTCATTTCTGTCTTTTTTTTTTGCCCCTGCCCATTAACACAAAAGCTCTTCTCTCTCTCTCCAATTAGGCTCTTAAATACCCAATCTGAGATGGCTTCATTTTGAGATATGACGAGCAGCACTTTTCTCTCTGCCTCTGTATGAATAAGATGCGAAGGACCTGCCTTACCTGGATTCTAATTGCTCGCTCTCACGAAATAATCCTGTTTTCAGTCCGGTTGTTCGGAGATTTCAGACCTTGGGGGGGGGGGGGGGAACAAGAGAGAGATTTGCCTGATACAGACTGACGAAGGAAACGTACGTCCCTAATGTCCTTTAGGGCGCGTTTACATTTGGGAACTTCTCTTCCAAGATCTTGCCCTCACCCACGCAATCAATGTTGTTCCATGGCTGTGCCAATTGATTTGCAGGGACTGTTGATCTGGCACGTCACGGCTCTTGGCACGTGCGTGTGAGGAGGTAGTCGAGGGTGATGTCTGACAAGGGCATAAAAAAAGGTTTAAACGCACCCTCATCCAGAGCATAATGCGCATTTCCGTCGAAAACTCCACCTGGTCATCGAAGAGAAAAATGCATGCAGTGAAGTCATTATTTACCTTATCATTCTCACTACTATTGTTAATGAAAGAGAACTTTTCACGCGATCAAAACCCCTTCTACCACCCATAAGATTGTGGCAACTCTGCCCGGAGAACCTCCCCTAAAAATACTTTTTGTCGCGATAATTCAGGTGGAAATGGGAGAGGAAGACTTGATTCGACAGCGACAAAAGACTTGCGTCCGGTCTGGCACCCACCGGGCGGCGGGCGGGCGGAAAAGAATAAAGGAGACAAGGAGAAACGCTTTTCTAAGGGCGTGCGGCTTAGCACAAGTATAGTCATTGATTATCATGAGGAGGAGGCGGCCTTTAAACATTACTGCAAGTTCCAAAGCGTAAAAAAAAACCACCAAACTTTTGTACGCTGACCCAGGCCCGGGTATTTTGGACGGAGCATACGAAGTTCTGCCGTTTTTCAATGTTGCCGAACTTTTTCAACAACAACAACTTCGACAGTGGGTAGGCCTGAGTCTGCGAAGCCCGCAAGTGAAAGGGAAACAATATAAAGTAGGTATCGCCGGGGTGAGAAAAATGCTGTGGGTTTTTCACAGACATTTGAAGAGTTGCTTAAGTGAACTCGCAAAATGAGTAAGAGAAAAGAGTTAAGTTTGCTCGCTGCAAATTCGTTGTAAGCCGCGCAAGTCGTCGTCAGTCATCCCAAGGGTGCTCGGGGCGCTTAACCTTGTCATCGTTAAGTGCAGTCGAGTCGAGGTGATTGAGAGGTGAGAGAGAAGGCGCTTTTCACCTGACGCCGCCGGCCGACACGATGGTCCAGGAGCTGTCAAAGTTGTTGTTCTTCTCGCTCACGTGGTCGTCGTCCTTGGGAGAGGAGTTGGGAAAGTGTCCAGGACTTGTGATAGAAGACGCAACGTTGAACGCACAAAGGAGTCCTTGGTCTGTCCGAGGACGTTTTCAGGTTGCTCACGTTTATTTTTGCCAAATGACAACAGTAGAGAATCCTACAAGAAATGGTCAGATCGCAAGTTTGGTCCCTGGCCAGGAGTGGTGGTGCTGACGGCTCACGGATGGAGCCGCACGACTTTGAAGAACGCGTGTTCTTGCTGCTTCGTCTACATCCGTGGCCCGATAACCACGTCGTGGCTGCTCCACTTAACAAATCGACGCCCCGAAGGTGTCATTGCCGGCAACCTCAATCAAAACTGGACTAATCATTTTGAGGGAGGTCAGGACAAATGGAGTGTGACCTTCGGCAAGGCCTGTGCACTCGTGAAGTTCTTTTTATCCCCGAGCGCACGTTGCAAAATTAGTTCATGCTTCGGTCTGGGCGAATTAGGTGAAGACGTTGTCCATGCTGTCATTGCCCACGTTCCTCAGGGTTGTTGTACTTCAGCGGCCGCCGCCGCAAACAAGCAATCTTCGCCAAAAGTGATGTGAAAAACTTAAACTACTAAGACGCGATTGGGCATTCCAGAAACAAAGGTCTGCTTAGCTGCAGTATTCAGAAAGTGATGTCTTTGTCACCATTGCGCCACTTTTGCTGTATGCAGTTGCACACTCGAAGACTTTTGAGTGGATGTTGTGATAGCGCCTGCACTGAAAGGACTGCAAGCGCTAGTACTACAGCTTCTTTTAATAGTGGCCGACTGTTAAACAGTAGTTGATAAAACTCCCAATCTCGAGGTGTTGCCAACCGTGAGTTTCTGCCTGTACGTTAAGTACGATGACCACGTGTCTGACTGTGGTTTCCCCGAATACTTTGGAGCCTGACAGTTGGTACACAGAAATGGAGGGTCACGAATGGACACGAGGCATTGTCCCAATGCCACGCCAGTGGCTGAAGGAGGTTCAAACAACTGAATTGCAGCCTGATATTAATCCCCTGGGTAAATTATTCAATAGTGTGCCCATGGTTCAGAGTTGGTAGCATCCACTCAATTCATCATAGCAGTATCCTTTTTTGTTTTGTTTTTTGCTGCCAGAAATAAGAAGTTGGCCATGAGGTGAGTAGAAATGACCTCAGCTAGCTGTGAACATCAAGCCATGTCTGTCGCTTTTTTCCTTCCATCCCTGTCTCTCCCAATTTCCATGCATGACAAGTGTTGTGCAGGTACTTAGCTAAGTCCGGAGTGACCTGTCTATCTTGGCAAGTGGCCACAGCCACCGTGATGGTGGCGAGCGCCCTGACAGGCAATCTAGCACCTGGCGGATAGGAATGACACACACGTCCGTGCACCCTGCCCCACATTTACAGGTTGTCTCAGTTACGTCGCAGCCTTTGACCACCTACGTACGTTACCTGGTACCGAAATTGAGTTTTTGCTTATTCGGCGTCGAGTGGAGGATTTGGACGTGGCAACACTTTGTGAGACGTCTTCAGCAAGAAGATGATGGGCCTGAAGCCCACAATCAAGGCAGTGGCCTGGGACGAACACGTTGTCCGAGTACATGGTGGAAACACGTGGACGCGACCTTTTCGGCAATGATTAGGAATAGCATCCTGAATCTGCCACGCACGCATTGAGCTATTGAAGCTTCCGAAGTTGGCGAGTTGCAACTTTACTGAGACAACCTGTACAGTTGAGTCCCTCGTAGCAGACGTCACACATGAAGCTGCCACTGTTCGATCCCTCCGAGGTAGGTAGGGCTGGCGGGCAGACAGGCAGACAGGTAGGGAGGTGTATTGGCCTGACTCGTGACAGACGACGGTGGCATTTTGAGAGAACCTGCAATTAGGCGAGACAGAAGGCTAAATGAAGCACTTAACGAACGTACAAAACGAACCTCTGGACGAAGAGGAAGAAATGAGCTGTGCTGTGGAGTAGTAACGATTGTGCTCCCGGTTGAGAAGTGGTGTTTAGGCAGCCATCTTCTTCTCCTCCTCCATGGCCCAGGAATGTTAGAGGCACTGTTGGTGCTCTGACGCCGGATTTTTGCCACACATGTCGAACTTACACGTATTTTGGGGGAGAGCGAGAGATCAATTGGTGCCAAAGAGCTGAGTGGAGAGCCTCTCCAGGCTCCTGGTGACGAGCCTGAGGCTGGAAGTCCGTCCGTCTGCGGGTCTGCACGACAGGATGCCACGAAATGACCCATGACATAACAACCGTCTTAGCGTCCATTACCTCTCCGCAATTAGGAGGCTTCAATGAGCACTGCCTACCTGAGTGCGTAGCCTCAGGTACCACCACTGACTGCCCTGCAGACGAGGTCTCAGCTGCTGCTCCCGTTGGACCCGGACTCGGACTTGCAGTTAGCGGGGAGGAAAGAGACTATTAACAGCTGGAAATAAAAGCACGAGAACCTGGACGCAGTGGTCTCGGTCGAGGAGGACGACGACGAGGCCATTAGTGTTTTATTGGAGAGGGAAATTATTATGCACGAAAATTCGAAAAGCGTGGCTGTAAAACTGGTCTGTGAGGCGCAAGCAAGCGATGATTTCGTGACACAAAAAGCGCAGATATGACTAATTCCGCTTCCCACGAAAACTTGCATGATTCAGATGGAGGAGGAAAAAAAAAAGAGCTGAGGGAACGAGAACTATGGCCTCATGAACACCAAGGCTATAATTGCACGCTCAAACAGACCGAAAATATTTCTTGGAGCAACAACCGGCGAGCGGCGCCGACCTCAGGTACACGAACATCCAGTCACACACACACAAAAGAGTCATTCGCTCTGCTCGTAGGCCGTTACCCGGCTGCACTTTTTTTTCTGCCTCTTACGATATTTGTGCGCGGCTGCGTCTGTGCATGCCTCCATCAAGCCAACCAAGGGCCGTGTCCTCATTTATTAGCAGGTGTGTCTCAATCTCGCGTGTGCGGTGCTTCCTACGTGGGCACTGAAGAGACAGGATTGAAACACGCCTTGGGTGCGAAAAACATCTTGGGGAGTGAAGAAGAAGACGGAAAAAAAGACTCTTTGCCTCCCTCCGAGGTGGGCGATTGCATGACAAAGCTTCATATCGGTTCAGCTCGTGCCGACGGCTAATTTTTGCGACCAATTTTGGGCCTATGCGAGTGTGCGTACAATATTATCTATTATCTATACTTATTAAGATGCTGCCCGCAACCACCTGTTCGTTCTCCCATCGAGCAAAGCTTAACCATTTCTTAATTTGTTACTTACTCATCTTGCCAGTTTGATAGCGAGGCATGGACGAGCTTGGATGGCGTCACTAATTTTGGCAACGTCTCATTTTTTTTGAGTAACAGACTTTTGTTTTTCATTGATCATGAATAAAGAAGTGATTTTGTCACTCATACCTGCTCGTTTTGCGATCAATGGCTGCACAAGTTATCTGTGACAAAATCACCTGTTTTTTTTCTCTCGCCATGACTCATGAAGTTGGCTCAAAACCAGATCACTTCAGTGCACCTGCAATTCGGACAGCAGTTATTTTTTTCGCAATTGCATGCGGATTCGGCTGGCGTTCCAGTGCAAAAATGGTGGAGCTGCTGTGTGCCAAAGCAACTACAAATCTTTCGACAAGACGCAAAAAGTGCTCTCCGGGGCAGAGCAGAAGGCGTTAATTCTGGGAAGGGATGATTGATTGATAATTTGCCTCATTTTCTTCATCCACTCTTCGTACTCAGGCAGCAACACTCTGATTGGAAGCTCCGGGCATTTAATTTAGGTGGGCTTCAGTGTGTGTGCGGTGTCCTTGCTGAAGGTGGGCGCGTGCCACTGCAGATAAAAGGGTTGAGGGTGACGCCCACACACACGCACGCACGCACGCACGCACGCACGCAAAGATCAATGCCTGCGAATCAAAAAGACATTGTACTGATGCACAGATAATTGCCGGTAAAACCGGTTCTTTCTGGCCTTTCCCCCCCCCCCCCTCTTTTTTGCACGCTCAAGAAAGTTATTTGTGACCCTGGTTGGAATCTTGACCAGCATCGAGCTGCTCAGAACCGTGCGAGCTTCCTCCGGACACAGCAAAGTGTCCGAAACAAAAATGTCATGACAATGGTTTGTACGAAATATGACGCTGGCATTGTGTTCTGGGTAGCAGAATTGGCATGTCCAAATATAAATAGTCCTAAACAGCGTTTCCGCAGCCCCCCAATCACATTTGTCACCGGTACTGATCCAATTCGAGCCACGCCCGAAAAGATGAGTGTGCCCAAAACTTACAGAACCGGCAAACAAGCGAGCGAAGAAACAGGCCTAATCAGAGGGAATATTTATTTTACTGTACAACATTTTTCGTGAAGAGGAAGGGCTCGAGGCGCGTCACGACGGCCACATATTTTTGGCTAGTTTGCCGTATAATTTCCTTGGGCGCCAGTTGCCAAAAGTCGGGGAAGATAAGGCCGTCGAAAAATCTTCTGTCCTCTAGAGATGTATATCGAGCCGGCCCGAGGGGGAGGCCCCAAAGCTCAAAAAGGCCTCGAGGCACTTTAGGGACTGACTTGACGAAGGCAGCCGCGGCCCGTTAGGCCACGATTTTTTTCCCCACTACACCAAGTTTTGCAAAAAAGCTTTCAATGGGAAGGCAAAAAAAAAGTCATCATAATACGAGATGATGACAATGCCCAAATGTCATTTTTTCCCCCTCCCCACATGTACCACATGACAACGCAAAGTGATCGCTCAGGCGTGTTTACACTACAGCCTAGTCACATGTCCGTGTATGAACTGACTGACTGCTGCGGTCACCAGGGGTGACATCGGGCCAACTTTCGGGTCCGATTTCGGGCCCGCCCGCCAGTTTTCCAGCCCGCCACAGTCCACCACCACCCCGGTCCCCGCCCCTCTTGTCCCTCCTGTCTCCTAGTCGCTTTAACGTCATCCAGCTGCATTAATGTGAAATCAAGGCAAAAATGAGTTAGCAAAACCGCAGCAGCAGCCTGTCAAGATTTATATTGGGGAGCCCAACCGATGAACTCCCCAAACATCTCGCAGTTCTGTTATAGCAGAATGTACGTATTTGTTCCTCGCCGCCTTGACGGCTTAATTAGTCTTGCCTGAAGAGTAAGGTCGGATCAGAGCAAGGTGTCAGTGACGTGTGCGTGGGCCCCATCAATGTGAGCGCTACAACGGGCATCGCGTGATCTGCTCATGGGATGCCCAAAATGCAGCCTCCGAATTCTCGGACAAGAGCAGACGCTCTGTTTCAGGCCTGCGGCTCGATGCAGCTTGTCGCATGAGTCTCCCCTGCCTGCCATCAACGTGTGCTGGTCAACAAGGCCTCACAGTCACCGACTGAGTGCGGGTCACGTTACGGGGGCCTTGGGCCCTTGGGCCCACCTGTGCGGGTGGAACAGCCAGCGAAACTTGGAGCTTCCAGTAGCACTTGGGGGAGGCCTTGGCTCAGTCGTCAGTGCGGAAACACTTGCCGAGCCTCCGTTCGAAACTGACTGCAACAAGTCCCCTACAGTCTACAACGCCGACTGAAGGCAAGCTGACTTTGCCAAGTCGCATAATTTCTCAGCCGTCGAAACTTTCTCTGTCAGTAATTCAGTGGTTTTGCCTCATACTTTTGGCACTGTGGGCGACTTCGCGCCTCTCATTACTAAAAATTGCACTTACTTGGAAGAAAAGATGCGTGTGAAGGAGAACTTTGGCCGTTCCTGAGCCTGGGCCGACTTTTCAGGCCGAAAAGGCTTCGTTTTAATAGCTAGGTGGGATTGCGCACAAATCCATCTTTGTCTCTCTCCCCCTTGATGTCCTTGTGCAGCCGATAACGAATGAAATGGATGGCTGATATAAGATTTCTGGCGGCGCCGGATGAAAAATGTTCCCCCGCTACCGAAAGTGCTTCAATTCACAGCGGCGGACTTACCAAGATTTTAATCAAAAGAGGGTTTATTCGATAGATGCATGACCGACCGACCGAAGGAGGGACGGAAACTGGCCTGGGCCGCCCCCCCCTCGTCCTCCTCCGACGAGCACGAGCACATGGAGCACGCGGTGAGCATTGCTACTTGCTCCGCTCTTAATGGGTCGGGTTTTTTTTTCTCTACATGCTGCAGCTGCCTCAATCGGTTCAGCACGTGTGACTGAGAAGTCGCTCTTTACGCACGATGTCAAGCAGATGCAGAGATTTATCGAGAGGTCCCGACAAATAATGCGGATCACCTTGAGGAAGAAGCAGAAGAGAAAAAGACTTTTTTTTCCAGTACTCTCTGTTTCTTGTCAAGGGAGAAGAATAGAAGATCTGTGTGTGTTTCACCTTGGCAGTCGGTCGTTGTGTCCTGATTTCCCATTTTCTTGAAAGAATCCTCAGACACGAACTTCAAAGTCGTTTTCCCCCCTCAAAAAAAATTGCACTGCTCTCCCCCCCCCTGCACTGCCTGCCTGGCGGCTGAGCCAGGCATCAATCACGCACATTATGAGGAAGATGAAGCCCGACGAATTAGTTTTCATCTTGATCCAGCGTTGAGTCAATAGGGAGGTCGTAAATCCACCCAAATGCATTAAAAACTGTACTTTTAGCAGGAGCTCAGACGCAAAATGGACGATAAAGAATGGGACTGAGCACTCTTTATTGGCTGACTATGAATTTATCTTCACCATTCTGGACCGGAGTAGGTTTAGTTAAGGGGACGACAAATTACTGCTTACCCTTAAGTGGATTTTTCTTTTCTTCATTTTCTGGCTTTTTGCGTCGCCACAGTAATAATCCCGGACTGCATGAGGGCCCAGGACATGTTAATTAGGCCGGGCTCACAGCTGTATCTGGCATCGTCTCCCCAAAAAAAGAGAGATCAAAGCAAACATCAAGAGGGCTCAAATTTGGCTGCCACGAAAAATCATCCCAAGGACACGTGCAAAAAAAGGGCATCTCGCGCTCCTATAAATTAGGTGTCTGAGTCTACTTTTTTTTAACTTCTGCTTATTTTACACCCAAGCAAGTTAAGCGCGGGGGGAAAAAAGGAGGCCTCTTCTAAAATGAGCGGTTTTAATTGGTACAGAAATGAGATTCCAACCTCTGTTTTCCTGTCAGCCAAAGCCAGTGAAATGAGGCACTCGGTGAGACAACACTTCATAGTACCGGGTCTGGCATCGATTTGGTACTATACTTTTGACTAAAGTTAGTTCAAATTGGTGCGTTTTCTTACTTGTAAACGAACACCTCTTCAATCTATGGAGTTGAACATCATCTTTTAAAATTGCTCATGCCAAGAGGAATCGAGTGAAAATTAGTCCATCATTGTGTTTTGAATATTATTATTGGCCACTTGACATTAATGCATACATTAGGCTAGACGAGAAATGAAAGTTTGGGGATTTGGCAGAGTGCGTCTTAAGTTAATGCCGAATGGCGAAGATTTTTTTGCCCCCATTCTATTGCAACGAGGGGTCTCTTTTTTTACGTAAGTTCAGTACATAACAGGGTCTTAGGCAAGGCTAAACACACTTTGCTTTCAGTTTCATTTGGCTATAGAGCTTCAGTCTAACATCTGGAAAGTAACTCGGCTCAGACATCCCTATGTACTGTGTCTTGAAAACTGTAGCAGCAGACAGGGGACCCCTGATTAGTTCTACTTTCCATTTGACTGGAATGGACTCCACTGGAGTCTTGCAACAAATATAGCACAACGCCAGAGGTCAAAAAACGTGGTCTGCTCTAATATCTATGCTCTTAAATTTATGCAAGACTCTGCAGGCCAAGACAGCGAAGAGATCTCTCTCTCTCCGTCTTCCTCTTTTGTCTCTTTGAGCGCCACTTTTCTTCATCCTTACTAATTTACCGTACTTCTGAAGGGAACAAAAGCTACGTTCGTGCGTGCGTCGGTCTGGAGTCAGGTGCAGTTAGAGCTGGAAATAAGGGCAATTCCTACCCAAATAGGCAAAAAGTCTCTTTTTCTTTCCTTCTGCTTGCGCAAACTTGCAGATTTGCCCGCTCCGTGCAACAGGCGAGGGTTAAACTTCTCAATAGATACTTCAAGTAATGTCAGGCATTCGTAGTAATAAGTGGCAAATGCATGTGTGTACGCGGGCACAGGGTGAGTCAAGAAGACGTCCACGACGGCCCACAATTTTCTCCGCTCACACGGTAGGGGTCAGCGGATGGAGGGGGTCGAGACGGAGATGTTGTCGCACATTCGCTTCCACTCAGACAGTGCGTAGCGTATGCCTCGATAAAAATGGAGGCGATGTTTGTATGGACAAAGTCTATCATACTGCGAAGCTGCATCGTCACACCCGACGCCTGAGCAACTGTCAAAAGCTCTTCAGGCATACCAGAGGTGTCGACTAAAGGACCCGACTCGCCAGGCCCTGAGGGCATTTCGGCCCTGAAGACAGTACAATAGTTGTATAATTATTATGCGCAATTCCAGACTCCCGGGAATGAAGACTCTGGGGTCGGGTCCAGCCCGAAAGCATTGATCCGGGCCCGAAGGCTCGATGCATCCCTAAAGTACACTTGAATGAAAGTCAATGACGGACGCTGTTATAGCCTAATCAGCGGACAAAACGCCATTGTCATCACGAAGACTTTTCTTTTTTAGCAAGGACGATAACGGTAAAGACAGCGGATGCAGCTTGTTTGAGTGAATTTTGACTCACTGAGAGGATGAGAAACTTCTGGCTTTGTTTCATCAACTTCTCTTCTCCCCGGAAAGTCTGTTCTGTGTCAGAAAACGACGAAAAAGACGCCTTCGTACGCAGTTATGCGTATAATGGATGATCCAAGTCGTTCGGCCACCCACTGATTTCTTTCTTCCTGGTAGGAGATCGCACGACTCCAGTCCCTAAGTAGACACGTGATGAGCCCTCATCAGCATAGGGGTAGGGGCAAATAGGCCCGGGCCATTAATCCGACGTCAGTCCAGGGCTGCCAGCGGCGCTCGGAGGAGCGCAGGACGCCCCCTCTCGCGCCCACGGGCAGAAACTCTGCCGGGGCGTACCAGTGGCAACCCTGCCTTCCTTCCATGAGCTGCAAGGTCGAACGCACAACAACGGGCAGAACTTACGTATAAACAAGTCTTCTGAGATGTGTGGTGCGGAAATGTCCAGTATTGTGTGGGATCCTTTGCTTGGACAAATTTTCGCCTCTTCAGCCTTTACTTTGGTGCGATAGTGCAGAGTCTCTCTCTCTCGGTCCATTCAGTATTCATTCTATTGTTACTCCTCAGAAGCACGCGCGTGCATGTGAATGCGGCGGGCTAATTACATACTTTGAGGCGATGAGAGTGTGGCAACTTGCTTGCCTGGGCCTCAGGAGGCCTTGTGCCTTTTGCAAGAGAATGTTTTAATTATCCTCTTCAAAGAAGGAACAAATGTTCCGGAGGAAACGAATCGGGGACGTCATATTTCACGTAAGCACGCACGCACGCCCACTTTTGTGCACTGTACGGTGGTGTGCAGATTTCTCATAAGTATCCCAGCATGGGGTGTCTCAAATGCATTTTGCGTCAAACTTGCCACTCTGCTCTCCCTCCCTCCCTCCCTCCGCCACGCGCAGCCAGTGGTAAAGTGGTGACTTTGCCTCCTCAGTCCCACTCGACTGAAGCGGGACGCAAATGGGCGGCGAGGAGCAAAGCTGCAGCTGCAAATTTCAGGCTTGCTCACTTATTATCGACCCCACAAGGAAATTGTGCGGGCTTGGGACAAAACACTACATACAGGTCATAAGTCGTAGCCGAGATGTCCTATTTAGTTCGTGCCAGTGAGGGACCAGCCAGACCGTGCAATTGGGGACCAGCACGAGGAGGAACTTGGGGCTGTGGCTTCGTCTAAGTCGTCCCGTTGAGAACAGTCCAGTCGCCATGTTCAAATCTTGAACAGGACATACAAGAGCCTGTGTTAGACAGTGAGCCTACAGACTCAATTCGGATTCAGTTTTACCGGGGCAACCTGTGGCAACCTGTAGAGTCCGCCTTTGGACGAGAGTGAGTGACCAACTCTTAAAAAAACAGCCCTTGGGCCTGCTCGAAACACCGGGCTGCTTGGGCCTGACTCTTTGTTGGCTGTAAAGCCCGACTTTGCACGTCACGCCCGTCCTCCGACGTCCAGGTGAGGAGGAAGAAGAAGAAAAGAAAGTTAAATAATGCCTAAGTTAACACGCTCCTTGTGCTCAGTAATGTGTGTAATATGTCGTGGGTGTGCATCTCCTTCTCACTCTCCTCTTGGTTGCGTGAGTGGAACACGACAGGCCAGAGTAATCGCGTGTAATATGAGGACCTGATAAGGGGGCCTTTTCTTACCTTTAGCCTTTTTGCCCGCACGCAGCGTGAAATAAACAACGGGAAAAAGCTCGACGTCTCCTCCTCGAGGACATATGCACGATTCGCGTATTATTAATGCCTCTCATGACTCCAGGTGGTCTGCCGAGGCCTGCCGGACCTGCCGGACCTGCCGGGGCCTGCCGGGGCCTGCCAGGATCTGCCAGGGCCTCCCTGCCCAGGCATATTGAGGTATAGAAGGGAAGCTGGGCTATTTTGCAAGGGTGGAAAAGGGATAATGGATTTCTAAAACATGTACAATTTAAGTACATTATGTCATGCTCAAGGTGAGGGACCCGCTGAGGTATCGCTGACAAGACTCTGTGGGGCCCCCTGGCAGTCTTGGGTCTGGGTTCTTTTTCGGGGGGGGGAGGAGTGAAAGTAGATTTTATTACCATTATGCGGCTAAATTTCACCCACAGCCGCGGCCTAGCGGGGTGTTAAGGGGGAAGATTGCAATCTGCAGACAAACAAACCATAAAGGAGCATTATGAAAAACGCTTTAAGCGTGCTTGCCATTGTCTGACAATGTAAGAAAGTAAAAAAAAAAAAACACGAAGTTTTCACTCTTCTCAGTACAATGACATGCATAAAGGATCTCTCAGGCGATCTCCCTGTTACAATTTTCCTGCCTCATGACTGTGTCAACGGTGATGTTCCCCACAACTGGCGGGACATCAGACGCTTTTCAGACTCACGCTGCACAGCGGAGGCTGGGACTCCGAGCTGACATCCAGGGGCCTCTCCTATCTCGTCATATATTCACATTTTTGCTGGGCGCACTGCGGGATGATGCCTTGGAGGGTCTTGGGTCTTGATCGGAGAGAGATCAGCTCTGGCTGACCAAGGAGGGAGGAAAAGAACAAACGATCCTGCTGATGTGAAGAGGTCTTCGCTTGTGGGCCCATCTGCGATTGCAATCAATGATTGGAAAAATGCATCTTCTGCTCCTCAGATCCATGGGAAACGATCTTGTAGGGTCAATTTCTGGTGCTGTCGATCAAATAGGTTCGTCAGCGCCAGAGCGGACGTACAGGGTGAGTCATAACAGAAGACACGTCCGACGGGGACGATGCGGGGCCGTCCTGGAGGGAGAAGACGAAAGAGGCGTCACTTCTGCGGATATTTTTTGACTCACACAGTGGGAGCGAACAATCGTTCCGTATCTGGGGAGAAAATCTCCAAATTATTCGAAATTTTGACCGGGCGAAAAGTCAAGAAATTACCAGACCTGAGCGATCTTACTCATCTTTCTGTGTTGTAATCTTTAGGCTAAGAAGAAAAAAGAAGCTGCACAACAATCCTCAAAAGGAGCGGCAGCTTCCACATGTGCGTATGTAGAACGTCTCTCCTGTTCTCTGGAATGTGAGAGCGATGCAGAAATTTCGACCCAATTCGGTTGACAAACATTTACAAATTGGATTTTGACTCTCCCTAAAATGGTTGCACAATGGCGCCATGCCGATCTTTTCAAGAGCCCAATTTAGACGATAAATGCAGGCACACAAGTATGCCCACGTCGATGAGGCCTTCTAATAGGCTGCACAGCAAAGTGGGTGCTTATGGAGTTTGTTTAAGTCTTGGCTTTCCCCTACAACTGAAGAGGTTAACTAAAACTGTATCGCGTACACTGTGCATCAAAAACTCCACCAGGTTCGTCTTCACCATGGATGCCTCCGAATGATGTAAAAAGTGCCTCAACCTGTGTTTCTCTTGGTCCAGCTTTTGAACTACGCGATCGTGAACCTCAACATTCACA
>JAAUXU010099742.1_pt1 | contig 41713 bp, 43 predicted proteins | sample 7278151 | NCBI WGS metagenome assembly JAAUXU01 (sample SAMN14350113, study PRJNA611818) | marine sediment metagenome | isolation source: surface marine sediment (1.8m) | place: French Polynesia: Moorea | collected 2018-08
AAAAATGAGCATTTTGTACCCCCCTGTGCTCATGTCTGATACCAGGTATCTATCGACTTCTACTACATATATACACTAGCAGAGGTACCCGGGATTGCTCGGGTTGTTATAAGACTCGCCGCAATCCCACCCACCAGCGCGGACTCGGCCTTCGCTGAACACGCTCTCCGCGCTCTACACTTGTTTCTCACGCAAAGGGCCCGTCAGCCGCGAGGGATAGCAGAAACCAGCCGCAAACAGACAGACAGACAGACACACACACGTGCATACGGCCCTGTCCTTTTATACAGATGAAATAGCCAGAAACTTGTCCTGCGAGCAATTCCAGGACTTGAGCTGAAGCCGGTTACTGGTGCACCGGTTTCGCCGTGGGAGCTCAAAATCGACCAAGTTTGATTTAGATGGGCTTTCTCTGTCCCGACTTCTTGACCCAACTGTCTTGACCCAACTGTCTTGACCCAACTGTCTTGACCACTCATGCTCCGCATGGGCTAAGTGTGCTGCATGAAACTTAAACTGACCTGACCTAACCGCAGATTTTTGAGGCAGTGCGGGGCTGCTCCAGTTGTTTCGATGTCAGTGCTACCCTGGCATCAGAACAACTATCTATTACTGTTGAACGCAACTATCAAGCAGAGCTCGACTTCTTGATTTGGAGCACAAGCAGCTGATGATTTGGGAATGCCCTGAAATTGGCCCAAATTTGGAGAACAAAATATCTCTAACAGAAAAAGTGCAGTCAGGCGAAACTGTGGCAGTAATTTTCAGATGGCTGCCACGCCGCAATAATTACTTCCACCATTCAGACACTCGTGGAAGCCCAAGATCACCAGATTTGTATGAGCATTGGGTCTCTGCGTAGCCAAAGAGGCAGCTGAAGAAGAACGGGCAGAAGCCAACAACAAAAATGGCAAAATTGTTCTGATCCCCCTGAACTCTCGGATGAGTTCGAACCACCACTGAGCGGAAGTTCAGTCTCCTTCTCATTTTGGCCTAGAAAGTAATCCTAAGATCTGCTCAGATCATGATCGTGACCTTTCAGGTCACTAATCTAAGATCGCCAAGAGTCTGTTTATGGTTACACAGTTTTGTCGTGGAGGGCAACAGCGACAGCCTGTGCGTGTAGGAGTGCCTTCAGCTTGCCTGTCACCCACGTGTTCGATTTAGAGAAAAAGCTTTGTCCAGGTATAATTTATATGCACAACAGTATATGTACAGGATGACCAAGAGAGACTGTAAACAGTAACTATGAATTACGCCGTTTCCATTCAGAGAAAATCTTCACAATTTGGTAAGATTTGCCAGATGGGGGCATTTGGTTACTGACCAAGAACGAAGCGTGACTCGGCAAGTGCACGTACTTGATAACGTTGCCAAATCTATCAATTTTTCAAGAAAATGCACTATTGTGTAGAGCTCCTTGAAAGTCCAGTGACGTTTGGTAAAAAAGAAAGGCACAGATAGACCTTTTCTATAACAAACAGAAAGCTCAGCTCACCAAGGGTGGCCAGACAAGGCCTGAATGTGTGCCAATCACTAAGGTAGAATGCCCACGTCTCAGCTTTGAAAGATGCCTTGGACACATGAGATCTGGTAGAAAAGGCTGTAGTATTGACTTCCTCAAAAAAAGGTTGTTTTGATCACCCTGTATTTGTAATTATGAGGTGCAAAGGATAGGGCTAAAAATCAATGTAATAGGACAGGGGAAATAGGAATAGAGAGGGAAAGCTTAGCATTTTCCAAACATGGGCAGTCCTGTCAGAACAGCTACACTTGAGCAACGTGTTCGTTCGATGCAGTGAGGCCAGCTGTGACACTGAAGTGTCTGTATTCAAGTAAACTGGGACAGTGGACTACAGATATAAGCATCGTTGAACATAATCGTCAGATATGCATAGGTAGACATCGATTTTTTGTGTTTTTACGTGCAGAATATTTTTTAACTTTAAGAACGTTAAGGTGCCACTATCACTGGAGGCCGAAATTGCAAGCTTCTGTCCTCGACTGCTTCCGTCATCGCACTGACCTAACCCCAGTGAGTTCTGTAATAACTGAGGGTCATCTCAGGATCTCCTCCAGAGCGGTCCGTGCGATGACAGAAGCAGTCGAGGACAAAAATTCAGCATTCTTGACCTCGCCTAAGTTTTCACATGAAATGTCGATGTCTATATAAAAGCGTCCAAATCCCCCATCCCAAACCCTTTATGAACCCTTATGGTCCCTTTATGAAACGAAACTCATCGCAGAGTTGGCAGACCACAGTATCAGATTTCAACAAAAGTATTGCAACTTCTGGTTTGTTTTTCTGGATTTCTGGGCAATTGTTCCATGTTTTTAGCGCAGGAAAATAGCTCATTTTTAGCAAATGAATATAGCGAATAATGCAATGGCAACATGAAATGAGTGTGCTAAAATTGCGTTAAGAAGTTGTAAGCTGAGGAGCCTTGGAGTCAAATCTGCACAAACTTCACCTGCTAATTGCTGCTGCTCACAATGACAAACTCCCAGCAAATGAAGAGCGACCGGCTTTGGTCATCACAGTCATACACTCATTGGTTGACTGTCATTGACAACTGGATTGACAATCGGATTGACGATGATGGATAGGATTTCGTCATCACATTGGCAACATTCACACCCAACTTGACAGGATTTCTGACTCCCTCCCGAGCAGTGATGAGCAGTCATGTCTCTGGCATAGTAAAGGACTGCCACTTACCTGACCACACTACCTGGTCTTTGGTCTCCGTGATTGAATGAACCGTTTCGGACACAGATTTCACACCAGAGGCTGTCACGCAGCATGTGAAGCCCGTATTTCTAAGATTACTTAGCTCAAGGATTGTGTGTGAATGGGGTGTCGGTTTGTCCGCAAGTTCTGCTTGGCGAACCACAAAGTCACCTCGGAGGCTTTCTTACCTGTCTCTCGACTGTGCTTGACCCCCGTGCTTGATTTTGGTTGTGATCATCTCTTGTTTATCATGGTTTAAAGAGATGCGCAAGTGAAAATGACGGCTAATTCAACTCACTGCATCCTCTACGGCAGAAGAACAATGTAAACTTTAACATGTTCTTCTTCGGTTCATCCCAGAAGTGACCAATTTAAGAAAATTTCGATGGATTTTGGTCCTTTGCCATAATTTGGGTACTTTCTCTTTTAAACCACTCCAGAACAGCTTTTGCGTTATGGGCTGTAGCCAAGTCTGGTCATCTCTGAATTGATAGTTTTCGTCAATGAAGGGAATGAGATGATTCTTTCATATGTTTCTGCACAGTTTTCCATCAGTTGTTGAGTATTTTCTTGAGACAAAAAGTTTATTGAGAGTCAGAACTGAAGACTATACTTTGCTCATCTGGGACATCTCCTGGTCCATTTGAACAATGTCCAGACTTGCTAGGGATGCAGACATCATCCTGCATGATGCGTTCTTCAAGGTCAAGACCGTGTGGAACGTGGTTATTCAGTTTGTCTCAATCGTTTTTTCCGGCAAAGTCTTTGAGCTTCCTGCTGATGATGCCCATCTCCTTGAAGATGTTGATTTGCCTTGTCAAACCCTGAAGTTCTGGGAAAGTTTTTCATTGCACTCCAGCCTTGTTTTCACCTCGGTGTTTCAACCATGCAAGCTTCTGTTGGTTTATTTCTTGTCTGATGGTGCTGATCTCTGCTTTCGGGACTGCAAGACCTAAAACTACCCTACTTCTTTAGATGAAATATATATTGTTGCTTTTGGTATTCCAATGCTCTTGAGTGACTTCCCGTAAAGACTTTCTCCTGGTCCTTGTTTTGCTCATAAAAGTTCGCCGCAAGGTGGTGTCAGTCATTTTCATTGTGACCTTTAATGGGAAGATGGCTGCAGTTGGATCAAATCTTCATCTAATGTTTGAGAGATCTCTTAATTTCTTATGTCTTTACTGTATTAAATTTGGCTAAACAGTGGACGGAGCACTGCATTTTTTTTTAAGAAAGAGCTTATGACTTGACCTGAACAGACCTGATGAAGTCACGCTTATCCCACTAGCGTAATTTTCTGACCAAATTTGGCACTGCAGTGAAGTGCCACGAACAACACCCTCAGTCAAATATTTGACCCAAGCTTGTCTTGATCGAAGCTTATATCCATAGTGCCTTAACAACTGGTGCCACTCACTCTCTGAAACTCCTGCTTATGCTGCCTATGGAAAAAAGTGACAATGTTGTTGTTATCCAGTCTCAAGGGAAGGTACTGTCTGCGGGAAGTAAATACTTTCAGAGCAAAGATCATCAGTAGCCTCGAGGACTTCTTCGAGGCCTACGGGTTGGCCGCTGCCAAACGACCTTGGGCTTTCATCTTGGGCGGAGTCATGATTTGCGGCCTCTGCAGCGTTGGCCTCCACTGGATGCAGAAGGAGGTGGATCACTTAGACCTGTGGGTGCCTCAGGACTCGGCATACCGATCGAATAGTAAATGGCTCACAGAAGAGTTCCAAACTGCCGACAGACTCCATGCCATCCTCGTCCACACAGAGAAAGGAGGCAACGTGCTCACGGCAGACAGCGTTCGGGACATTTATAGACTGAGGAAGACAATAGGACGCATCAAGACGTTGAACGGCTACAGTTGGAAGAGTCAGTGTCTCGCCAAAAAGATCGCTGTTCATGCTGAAGAACAGTTGACTGCTCCGCCGTCATTTCCAGATGAAGTCTGTCAGGTCCTGAAGGACACTGAAGAGACAGCGCCGGAGACGTGCACAGAGTCACACATCCTTGAGATTTGGGCCAGGGACGGACAGTTTGCAGCTGAATCCGATGCACTGATAGCAAATCTCACTGACCAAAATGTGATCGACGCAATCAACAGGAAGCCATTTCCCGTGAGCGGGTTAACAGGTGCTCCTGTATTCGTCAGTGCCATGCTCGGCAAGACCAGACAGGACGAGGAAGGCGACATCAGGTCCGCTGAGTCCATGATCCTGACTCTCGTGGGTGAGAAGATCTTGGAGAAGGGCAAAGGAGTGGAGCACGCGGATGATGCAACATTGGAGTTTGAGCAAAGTCTTATTGATACAATTCTGGAATTCCAGTTTCACACCAAGCTGACCGCTGTGCCCAATGTTTCAAGGAGCTTCTCCGACGCCATTAGCAAGCAGGTGGACAGTGATTTGACCTTGCTAGGATGTGGCTTCTTGATCGTCATCACCTACGTCATGATCATGTCGGGACGTTTCAACTCTTTACAGCATCGATTTTGGCTGACTTTTGCTGGCATGGCCTCGGTTGGCATGGGTATTGCGGCGTCCTTCGGACTGTCTTCCGCCATTGGTCTGATCTTCACTACGATGCACTTATTGCTGCCTTTTCTTATGCTCGGCATCGGCATCGACGACATGTTCGTCATCATGCAGAGCTTCGACAACAAGTTAAGAGACGAGCAAAAGACCAACATCTACGAGTATGAAGAGTTATTTGCCATTGGACTGAGGCATGCTGGAGTGGCCATCACAATAACGTCGGTCACTGACCTTTTAGCGTTTGGCATTGGCGCTACCACAGTTTTGCCAGCCCTAAGTTCATTCTGCTTGTACGCAGCCATTGGAATTACATTCGTCTTCATATTTATGCTCACGTTCTTCCTTGGTTTCTTCGCCTATGATGTCAGACGAATGCTGGACTCTCGGGATGCCTGCCTGTGCTGTCTGAAGAAGAACCACGACTACGCTCCAAGTCAGTGCAGCCAAAAATCTCTACTCCGGTCGGCGTTCAGAGCGTACGGGAATGTCCTGACCAAGTTTCAAGTAAAAGTAGTTGTTCTCATTTTCTCCTGCGGCCTCTTGGCCTTTGGCGTGTGGGGCCTGACGCAGCTCGAGACTCGCTTCGACTTCAAGTGGTTCATCAACGAGGGCACTTACGTGAGGGACTTCTTGGACAAAAAGGATGAGTATTTCCCCAGTACTGGCATCAAGGGCACCGTCTACATTGCCGACGTGCCCAAATTCAATGAGAAAATGTCGACCGTCAAGCGAATGGGGGAAGAGTTCGCTGCAATGGACATACTTGTAGATGGTTTGAGCAGCAAGGAGGGATTCTACGTCGCCTTTGAAGACTTCATCGACGGAAAACTTGCCAATGACAGTCTGTTCCCGGAAAACGAAGTCCTGGAAGAACAAGAATTCCGGAGGTACCTGGGAGAATTTCTGTTCACTGTCGGCCCTCACTATCAGAAGGCTGTGCACTTCAAAGGCAACCTTACCTGTCAGGAGGAGACTCCTCCTCTCAGGATGATCAGCTTCCAATACCGTCATAAGAGGTATCCTTATCAACGTGGCACTTCATAATCATTACAATAGCCTAGTTTAATATATAACATTTGTTTTTCAGTTACAACAGTACGCAAGAAAGCATCGATGCAATGAATGCTGCAGAGGAGGCCGCCACTGCCAGGGAAGCGGACTTTGGAGAAGGCTCCAGAGTCTTTGCGTACTCATTCGAGTACAGCAACTTCAAGACCATGGAAATCGTCACCGGAGAGCTTTCTCGCAACATTCTCCTTGCTCTTGTCTGCGTCTTTGCTGCCACGCTGGTCTTGATAGCCGACATCATCGCCAGTCTCCTCGTCGTCTTTAGCGTCTTCGTGACCTTGGTGTGCGTGGCCGGATTCGTGCACTTCTGGGGCCTGACAATAGAGGTGTTCGCAGCAGTGCTATTCACCATCTCCATGGGCCTAGCAGTGGACTACAGCGCTCACGTCACGCACGGTTTCATGGTGGCCAAAGGGACGAGAAATGAAAGAGTACACGAGATGCTGACCGAAATGGGACCTGCAGTCCTCAACGGAGGCTTCTCCACCTTCCTGGCTTTTGTGCTGCTCTCCACCTCTTCCTCGTACGGGTTCCAAACTTTCTTTAAAATATTCTTCCTCATTGTGTTGTTCGGCCTCTTCTTCGGTCTGGTGTTTCTACCTGTGGTGCTGAGTCTGGTGGGACCCAGAAGTCCCGACTACAAAGTGGAACCCGCGGGCGCAGAGGCAAGGCCTCCATCTGCCTGGGATCCTCAGAAAAAGAATTTGGGAGGAAACGTGTACTGAGGCGCTTTGGCCGAGCAGAATAGTCCATTGGTTACATATCTTGTGATATTTACCCTGAAATAAAGCATGAAGAGTTTCCTGCTCCCTCCTCTGTCTCACACCGCATTTCTGGCAGGTGACGGGACAACAGATTGACCACGAACACTGCTTTTTGTTCAGTAACCTTTAGCTTGGGGGGATACAAGACAGTTTGAATTCTTAGGCGCATGTCCAAAAATCTCGTTGGCAAAAACGCATTTGAAACAACAAATGTGACCACGACTTGTGATTGATGACAACACTCAGAAGTCATTTTCCATAGTCGTGATACTGAGATAACACTTCATAGCTCTGCAACGTAAAACTAAATTCTGCATGAAAAACTGAAGAAAATTAAGTGACCAAGATGCTGCAGCATTTTCGCGGTTGGGCATTGGGGTCGATCTTGAGGCCTAAATCAAGATCAAAACACCTGCGTTCACCTCCGTGAAGTCCACACACTCAGTGTCATCCCAGTGCTCTGCACCCTGATGCGCTGCGAGTCCGTGTTGGCCATGCTCTCCATACCCCGATCGGCTCCACTGCGTCAAATGACTGTTAAATTCATGAGCAGAATTTACTCAAAACAGCGAAATCATACAAATGGCAAATACCCCTTAGGTACATGCACGAATTACATAATATGTTTACGAACGTGTGACAACACCACAGGCCGAACACTCTTCCGCGTTCACTCAAACAAGAAGTTCTTTGAAACGATCTGCTAACGCTTCTTTTTCTGTAGTAGTACTGTATTGCACAATACTAACAAGTATCCATGTACGTTATTCATTCGTCTGTCATTATGTGCAATATATAAAAAAATAAGGGCGGAATCATTCTCATAAAACATGCATCGTCACTATTTCGACATCAGCAGATACAGTGGACGCCGGTTAATCTGATAGATGGTCAATCCAAAACTTGTCATGTGACAAACTAGGGATGTAGTCCGAATCGGCACTGACCAAGCCAAAATATGCGACAAAATAATCAAACTGTACGTTTCAGATGCTTACAAGCATTGGAATCCCTTCCCGAACCGAACGGGCCATTGATGTGGCAAAAATTCTTTCTTTTTGTATCTTTCTGTTTAAAATTGCTCTGCGCCCAAACATGACGTGATTTGCCATGTTGCAAAAAAACTAAGGGCCTTTGCTTAACTTATCAGAATCCAAATCTTACTTGTCCTTATATTTGAAAATATATTTGCCCCGAACATTATACGGAAATATTACTGGCCCACGCTGTGCAGTCCCGCGAAGAAGTGAGCGCACCCAACTCTGTAGTGGAATAGCGAGTGTAGGTTGCATTTTTTATTTAAATCGCCTGCGTTTCATGCGCAATTTTTGTCCCAGGGGGAAGTAAATATACTTATCTACTCAGCTGCAATATTGGGAAATTTACATTGTTCTACGTCAGAGGCCCCCGTGCACACATACGCCCATATATGAATTATGCAATTACCTGTATTTTAGATATCAAACATGGCTTCCAACCTTGAAGTTGGGCGTATCTGCCGGGGGAAGTTCAGTTCTGTATGACAATATGTGTGTCTGGTCATTCAAATAGCAAACTATTTTGTCTAAATTTGAAATTGCTGTGGACAAACCCTGAGTCAGAACCTCACCCAAGGTGGTCTTGATTTTCTCATTTGCTTAGATTCTAAAGGTGACTGAAAGTATGTGATGGAAGGTTGTTTTCACCTCATGCGTTAAATTTTTAAACGGGATTTTACAGGGCGCTACAGCATCGAGGGCACTCTGGACTTTTTCCTCACTAGTACTTGGTTAAGCTGTAAAGATCCCACGAATTGACTCAAGCTGGAGCAAAGTTTAAACACTGATTCTTGCCCCAAACCAGATTATAGAGGGTCAGGATGGTTCAAGAGTTTCGACAAAAGGTGGGTCAAACTAGAGAAGATTTGACAACAATAACAAAGCTATAAATAAAAGTATTGGCAAAGTAAGTGTTAATGAAGGTATGTTGGACATACTGTTCAAGGATGCGTTCATAAATCCAATACGAATCTGAAGAAACTGTGCAAACATATTGTCTCAATGGAAGATGTAAACCATGATGAGGGGGATAATCCTGAAGTTCCAATGCTTCCTCTGAAGCTGCAGGAAAGAGTGATGACGACTTCATAAAAAGTGAGACCTAACAACAACTTTCCTTTCATATCCTTGATATTCCAAATACATATTCCAAACATTGCATCAATTCCAGATCCTTCATTTTTGCAATTGCGCCATCTCTAAACTCCTAAGTCTGAGGGCAATTTCTTCCATCGGCAGGAGTCAGATCGACTTTAAGGGTTCTCTCGACGCTGTCGTAGCAGTGACGGACACTCACAGGAGTAACAATCATGTGTCCCGCATGGGTCTTGTCTGTAGGCTATTGTAAGTGACAACGAAAAATGTCCTGAACCTCTTCCTTTCAGCCGACGTCTACGCAAGTAGAGAGCGCCAGTCTCGCCAGGTACTTGCACTGCTGGGCCTCGAGATTGGGGCCCAATCGGAAGCCATGCTTAAGTGGCTTACGTTGAAACGTATGTGGTGCTGCTGATGGGGGACAGGATGGGCACTGGCAGCAGGAGAATGCTAACGTTGAGGCAGCCAAGACTAACTCGAAGATGAGGTGTATTTTCGGAAATGACTTTTATATATGACTGGTGTGGCAACTGGGGAGGCATGAACAATACAACATGATAAGTAATATCAAAACCCCTCGTACCTTTTGGGGCAACGTGTGCAGGAGTGATGTTCAATTTGCACTGAAGTAGCTTTTTTTTGTTCTCTCCTGTGCCTTTTGCAGGCACTCTCACTAAGTCAAGAAATTGTATAGCAAGTCAAAAAAGTTATTTTATACCATGTTGTTCAGAATGTTCCTTAATATCAATAAAATTTTATGGATAGCTTCATCAGACCAAGAATCACAGCTGCAGAAGTTCCCTGAGGACAGGGATCTTTGGCAGCCTTTTTGGTGAAGATGGTAGAAAAACTTTTGTACCGAGGGAAGTTTGTATGACCAACCGCACCACCTTTGGCTGTCCTGGGTCAATTTTCAATTTGGAGTCTACCCTAATCAACAGGTACGCGTACGTCTGGACCGTGTGCACGCATGAACAGGTCAGACTGCCTTATCACTGTCCCCTTGTCTATTGCCCGGCAGAACTGTACAAATGGCTTTCCTCTTTGCAACAACCTTTGGCCCACCTCTATTGTGGGGAGTGACGCATGAGCGGCTCGTCAAGCACACAATAAGTTCAATATATCGACTCGCTACCTAAGGCAACAGGATTTCATTACTACCAAAACTTCCAGCAGTTCTATCTCTGGAGGAACATGACCGTGAAGGTCCCCCCCTCGGCCCACAAGAAGAGCGGGAAGAACTGCTGCGACCGCTGCGCTGAATCCTTTCAACGTAAAGTGGTCGGAGGCTTGGAACGATTCTTCTTCGCTTATGGTCGCTTGGTGTCCCGGTAAGGAGGCCCTGATCTGATACGACTCAAAGGTCTTGGTGCAGTAGAAATCGAATGAGGGGGCCAGGAGCCCTGTAGCAGAACCAGGGCTGGTCTCTATGTGACTTCCTTCGGGCATCCCCAGCGATATCGAAACGTGCGTAACTGCAGCAAAACCAGCATCGGCAGCAAGCGGAGACTTTGTGCTCATATACTTTTCATATTCTTTAAAATTATGCTAGTGTTCACGCGCTACTCGCTTCAGTGGGTAGGAAGCGTGCCAAAATTATAAAGTGCTGTGTCTGTGTGTGTTTGGTGGTGGTGGTGTGGGTGGGTGTGGGCGTGTACATGCCCCATGTCTGCGACTGCATCTCCCACTTTGGCATCGGTCGTCCCCAAGTTTGTCTCGAAGCTCTTGTCAGAATGGAGTGCTGAAGAGGTCAGGGTATCTCACTTTATTGTCCTCGTTGTTGTGTCTCCCGCTATCAACAGGCAAGATTTCATTTTCGCCCCACTTTCAGGCTGTTTGACGCAATCAATGAACAACCTCTACAGGTGGCAGGAAATTCTTATTGGAATGACGTTGCAAAAACTTGTCGAGCAAATCTATTATAGGTCACATGTTATCAAAAAGGCCTCTCTACTGTATTCAGGTACTGGTGGGCCTTCCTCCTCGGGAGCTTCATCTTCTCTGCACTTCTTACTTTGGTCGGAATGGAAATGACCGAGACCGAGGACGATGGACTCAAGCTCTGGCTGCCTGAGGACTCAGAATTTAGAAGCAATAGCGAATTTCTCCGCGAAGAATATCCTTCGTACAACAGACATAGCTCTATCATACTTGTTGCTAAGGAGGGCAACATGTTGACTGCTGACAACCTTAGGATTGCCTATGCACTGCGCAAAAAAATCGGGGACATCGACGAAGGAAACGGCACAACCTGGGAGGATCGTTGTCAGAAGAGGCCCATAGCAGACGCCCCTGGACAAGGCCCTCCCGCACAAGGCCCACCCGCACAAGACCAAGCGACGCAAGCCCAACCAGCAGGCGGCTCCTCCCAGGCGAGTTCACCGTTTTTTCCTGATCAGGTATGCGCTGCCCTCGAAGGAACAATGGAGGCGCAAGAACAGGCCAGGAAGGTCTGCATGGAGAGTCACATCTTGGAAATTTGGGCTAATGACGGATCATTTGATGAGAATTCGGATGCTGCTATTGAGGCCCTCTCCGACCAGGACGTACTGGATAAGATTAACGAAGATTCCTTAACGAGTGGCCTCACTGGTGCCCCTCTTTACCCCAAATCCTTCTTGGGGACGGTCGAGACGGACGCAGACGGCAAGATCAAGTCCGCCAAAGCCATGAAGCTCAGTTTCATCGGCAAATCCTTCGACTGGAGTGACGTTGAGACAGAGACCGAAGAAGAAAAAGAAGAGGCCGAGGAAGAGGCTGAAGGGGAACATAACAGGACTCTCAAGTTTGAAAAAGCTTTCATAGACACAGTGAATGACTTTGACTTCGGAAGCGACATCTTAGGCTATCCCAATGCTGCTCGCAGCTTTGAGGACACGTCTGACGACGCCGGCGGGGACTTGGCACTCTTCCTCGTTGGATACATCCTTGTTGCCCTTTACGCTATGGTCATGCTGGGCAAATTTAACAGCGTTGAACAAAGAGTTCTTCTTTCGCTCATGGGCATCGTTTCTGTCTTCATGGGTTATGGCACAGCTTACGGAGTCGCTGCCATCGTCGGCTTCTTCGCGTCCAACATGAACTCGATCCTGCCATTCCTCCTCCTCGGAATCGGGATCGATGACATGTTTGTCATCGTGCAGAGCTTCGAGACCTTGAGCGAGGAGGAGAAGAAAGAGGACCGGCACACACGGTTCGGATACACCATGAAGCATGGGGGCGTGGCCATCACCATAACCACAGTGACCGATCTGATGGCATTCGCCATTGGCTCCACGACTGTTCTCCCCGCGCTCAGTTCCTTCTGTGTGTATGCAGCACTTGGCATCTTCTTCGTCTTCTTCTACATGATCACGTTCTTCTTCGCGTTGTTCTCCCTCGACCAGCGCAGAGCAGAAGACACAAGGGACGCCATCATCTGCTGCTGGAAGAAGAAGGACTGGACTCCTAACTCTTGCAGCCAGAAGTCTTTCCTGACAAAGGCATTTGTATGGTACGCAAACAACCTAGTCAAGATCCACGCCAAGATCGTCGTCATGATTTTCACGGCGATCCTTCTCGGCGTCTCCATTTGGGGCACGACTCAACTGGAACCGAACTTTGACGAGACCGACTACTTACAGGAAGGCTCCTACTTGACCGATTTCATCAGGGCCAGCAAGGAGTACTTCCCCTCCTCAGGAGGAATGAGCGGCAGCGTCTACGTCGTCAACGTCGACGATATCCACGAGAGAATGGACGTGGTGAAGGAATTGGGTGACGCATTGGCCAGTTTCGACACCTTGACCGAGAACAGCGGAAAAGGAGGATTCGACGATGCCTTTGAAGACTTTGTGGACCAAAAGATCGGAGAAGACAAGGGTTACCCGGAGCAGTCGCTGCCTTCGGCGCAGTTTCACTCGCTGCTGGCGGAGTTCATGTTCACGGTTGGCACGCCGTACCAAAAAGACGTGAGCTTCAAAGAAGAGTTGAAATGCTCTGCGACGGCACCCAACATCAGGATGCTCACAGTTAACTACAAACACAAAAGGTACGTCCATCCGTACGGTGCGAATGACGGCAAGGTCGGGTAACTCGAAAAGTTTTCTGCTAAGATATCGCGCTTTTTTCACGGAAAAAAGACTTTTCTATTCCCATATTGCCAACTTGTTTTGTCTGCTTTGAATATTGCTATGCTGATTGCGCTGGATTTTTACTACTGGTTAACTGATGGAAGTTTGCATTGCAACTCAGTCAATGAACAGTAATGTTGTTCACGGGGACAGTGATAGTGTTAGTTGCACACTTGCGTCATACCCTTGGACAGCCACTCTTCTGCCCCAGACCAAAGCATTTTAACAGAGACGACTTTTTGGCCCCTCGCAACATTCGGCAACTCTTTATCTGTCGAAGCGAAGCTGAGGCAGATAAAGTGTTGCCTCATGCTCCGAGGGGTCAGGACAAAAAAGTCGTCTCAAAAGTATTCTTTCTCGTCGTAACTGAAATAGTCTGCAAGCCCATAAACTTCGAATCATGATAAGTTTAAACCTTTTTTTATGCCAGACAATCGCTCGTGAATGATCTATAATAACTTTGGCTATGAGCAAATTCTGCATTCTCGTGGCCCAAGAGCTGCAAAATTCAATAGGCTTTCTCCAAATTAACGTTTGTAGTTTGACGTCACCGTCTACTTCTTTCAATGTTTCTCTGCTCGGCACACATTACTTTATGCAATGAGGGACCTGGTGTCATAGGTGGATGTGGTGGGCCGTAAAGTGCAGCGGGCTGTAAAGCAGCTGCAGCTGCTTTACGGTCCGCTGCTCTACAGCCGACCTAAGACTGCTTTATAGCACTCCTTTACCTCCCAGTACATAGGAGCTGTCAGTCAACAGGAAAAGTGACATCAACTATAACGATGTACTTGACAATGAGGTGCCAAGAGCTAAAAGTGAGCAGTTATTTCTCCAGTCAACTTGGATCGCAAGTAAAGTTCCGATCCGATAGCATCCGACACCATCTGACCAATTCCAAACGCGTGTAGGTTTACAATTTTTCCAGACAAAACCTTGTCTTGACCTTGAGTTTAAATATCTCACTTTAGCAAAGAATCTCGAATCAGGAATGGATTACTAACTTCCGGTGAAATTTAGTATAAGGTGGTAAAAAAATAACGTCGACTTTCAAAGGCTTTTACGAAAGGAATTTCTGTTAGAAACGTCTTTTTGCCCTTGAAGAGGGCCGACAAAAAAGACTTTTTTATCCGCATTTTACGTTTATGTCTCCACTTTCCGGACTTTTTTGTCCGCATTTTACCTTTGTGTCGGCAAAATCGCTATTAAGCATTGGCGTCATGCAGGAATCTCCATAGGAGTGTTGTTTGCATTGCATAATTCCCGGAAACTTGCAGCGCTACCAGACTGCTGAGGGCATTTGCGTCAACGCTTCGCAGCGATCTGGCTAGAACAACAGTGACAACTTCAGCACAAATGAAAAAGATACATTTTTTACATTTAAAACTTCAACAGAAACACCCACTGAAAAAGCTTTTTTTCCTCTAATTTTAATGATCCTGCAATAGCGATGGACCAGGCTCGAAAATGTCGGGCATTGAGCTCACTGGGGTCATAAGACAGCGTTTAAAAGTGTTGGGCGGGCTGGCTGGAGCTCATATCGTCAGGGTTGCCATGGCCACGTCCCGAAACAAAAAAGGCTTCTTGTGCTCTCCCGTTGTCTTGCACGAAATTTGAAGGGTCGGCAGTGGACCTGTGAGCAAATGTGTCGTGTTTCAGCTTTCTTCTACGCTGACAAAGCGAACCTTGACGACTGCAGCGCTTTTCAAGATGTCTCGGGCAGCGCAAATCTTGGTTCACATGAACCCGAATTTAATGAATAAGAACCCTTGGGACTTTAACCGATTCCTGGCAGCCCTGGCCGAAACTCATGAAAACTTTCCTAACAAAAGGAAAATAAACAAACGTCCCAAAATGTTCCGCGTTTTCTCTTGCAAAGTCAAAGTACTTAAGGGAAAGCTTCACCCTGAAAGAAAAAGGTGACCTCACCCAATATGAAGTGGGTGGGTGCGAAGAGCATGGTGCAGTTTAAACAGCATTGCCGCGTGGTTACTGCATTGTGCTGGAGAGATCTTAACACTGTTTTAAATTCTCTCCTCACCCCACCGAACGTTTGGGATTTTACTGTCATCCAAATAGTCTCATTCTCTGGGCCATCCAATATGTTAGGAAAGTGAACCTCACGGCTCAGTCAACTTTCCCTGCAGCCCCGAAGGTTCAATGCAATACATTCAGATTCCACTGCATCGTCTGCCCCATGAGACGTCCTCCGCCTTTTTGTGTATCTTCAATGTCCTCCACACAGTAGCAATTGAGAATTCAAAGGCATCAAATCGATGGTTGAAGATGGCATAGCTCTATAATCATAAATAGCAGAACATACAATCAAGAACATCGCGATATGTTGCAAATCGATACCATCAGATGCGGTCGAAATGGACAGGAGAATAACTGCTGTAGTGTGAGCACAATCAGTAACATAACTATGTTTGTGTGGCTCCTTAGAAGCCTCCCAGGACGGCAGGAATATATACGAGGGTGCAGCCCTTGGGACCTGAGATCATTCAAAAGCACCCCAAATCACATCCATAACGTTGAACAAGCAATTTTTCCTTTCTACACCTTGCTGCAGTCCAGACTGGGCGTCCATGTCATGCGTGTCCTTGCTGTAGCATCGTCCACTACATGGAATTACTCTCTCCTGCAGCTACGACACCGTGCTGGAGCACGTTGAAAAGATCGACGACGTGAACAAGCTGGTGGACGAGTACGAGGAGAAGCTGGAGAAGAACAGTGAAGCAAGAGTGTTTGCTATGGGTCCGCGCTACGGGGACTACCTGATCATGAAGATCATCACCCAGGAGCTCGTCAAAAACATTCTGCTGGCTTTGCTATGCGTGTTCTTGGCCACCCTCTTCCTCATCGCCAATGTCTTCACAAGTCTGATGGTGGTCGCCAGCGTGCTCATGTCCATCGTCGACGTCGGAGGATTCATGCACTTGTGGGGTCTGAGCATTGACACAGTAGCCTCTCTCTTGATCACCATCGCTCTCGGGCTGTCGGTGGACTACAGCGCGCACATCGCGCACGCGTTCATGGTGGCCGCGGGCACGCGCGACGAGCGCGTGCGTCTCACCCTTACTGAGACAGGCCCAGCGGTGTTCAATGGCGGTTTCTCGACCTTTCTGGCCTTTGCGCTGCTGATGACTTCGAAGTCGTACATCTTCTTAACCTTCTTCAAGATCTTCTTCTTGATCGTGACGTTCGGCTTGTACCACGGTCTCGTGTTCCTGCCGGTCTTGCTCAGCCTCGTGGGCCCGAGCACCACAGCCACGAGCTCGGTGGAACCGAAAAAAGAAGAAACTATCCAGAGAGTCAAAACAGCAGACGTTCAAAAGTGAAAACGTTGATAGCTCCTGAACTATCCATCCAATGGTGTGATACTTTCGGGTTGTCACTTCCTTACGTCCCTTAGTTAGGACCTGTGCCAGGAACTCGGCAGCGGTCATATATTTTTTGCATGAATTACTTATGTAACCAAAAGAATACCTTGTAAAGCCACCTTCGCATGGATATGACATAGTAAACAAAGTTCAGGAGTCCAGCGTAACGTAAAGATTGGAAGACCGCGAAGCTTAATGTTCTTCGTTTTATTGAAAGAAGCTGCAAATGGCTTTACTTTGCCAATTTTTGAACACACAAAACTTCCTCCATCAACAACTGGCACAAGAATAACGTCGTCAGTTTCGGGAAATTCATCCTGCCCATCTGAGCACCAGGATGTGCCCTTTTAAGGTCATCGAAAACGTTTTGACAGCCCTGCCCACTGGACACTTGAACTGTCACTGCAGTACAAATACATTTTTTAATGATCAGACGCATGATTTATTTTTTTTTAAAAAAAATATGTCATGAGTGCGATTTTAAAATAATTTTTAAGAAGAGGAGGACAAAACTTATGCCGTACATGATACACAATAGGGAAAACTCGAAGACGTCAATCTTGTGTTCAGGTGTGAAGTTAGCATCATCGATAGTTAGAGGTGGTACAAATTTTATTTTTTATAGAGATGTGTTTTACTATGGGCTTCGTTGGTGTAGATGTGTGGGGTGTGGTGGATGCATAGGACAACACAAAAAAGAGAGCATTTACTTAAGAGCATTTACTTACTCGGCAACGAAAGGGTTTTGAAATTGAAGTTCGCTCACCAAAGCAGACTTGAATAAATAGTTCTGTTCCCCTGTGAAGCTAAAAGTTAGTATTGCCCTTCGCAAATTGTCTCTTGGTAATAGAATAATAGTGGAATCCTCTTGGATTGGCTAAAGACCGAAACCCGCGGTCGCCCCATAAAATTTCAAGTACCTTTTTAAACTAGCCCAGGCCGAGATACAAAGTGTACGTATTTGCCTGGATCGTGTGTGTATCTGTGTTAAGGCCCAAAAAGCGACAAGTTACAAAGTGCTGATTTTAAAAATAAGGAGACGTGTGACCAATACTTGGGCATCTCGGTACAGTCTAAAAGATTATATTTCCCAGCTTTGTCCACAGAGGCATGTGACATTCGACGGCATCTTGACGCGAAGCTACTGTCAGGAAAACCAACTGGTCGAGGCCCCGTATCTCCAAGTGGAACTGCTGTAGCTTTTGTAGGTGGTGCTAGTCTGTCTTAGTCTCGTCGACTTCTCCGCCATCGTGGCTGTCTTCTCCCGGCGCGCGGACGCGGCCTCCTGCTGCCTCCTGAGGGCCTCCAGGAACGCGTCCTCCTCGCTCTCGTCCACCTCGAAGGCTGGACGATTCTGCTCCTCAGCGGCTTCCAACTCGGAGAACCTGGATCAAAAGGAGTCGTCACTGACGTACAGCAGTGCTGTACTCATACCAGCATCTCCAAGCTGAGGAAAAGCACTGCAGTAACTCGTAAGTTTCATTTTAAAGGCCCGTCTGACAAAATAACCTCACCACATTTCTTAAGTAATGCACATGCTGGCATTCACAGTATGTTGTACACGCCAGGATTGCACTCGCCTAAGTCTACCCTTACCATATCTTCAGCCACATCTGTCTCTTCAGCGGTTCTCTGTAGGCCATGCTGCGGTAGTGGTAAACGTGTCGGGGCTCCTTGAAGTGCTCCTCGAACCTCTTCTCGCTCTCGCACACGAAGCCGCACTCGTCGCAGGTGCGTAGGGAGGAGCGCCTCCGCTCGGCCGACGACGCGGCGGAGTCGGAGAAGTCGCCGCTCACTTTCTCCTTCCCGGCGCTCTTGAAGAAAGAATTCAATTCTTCTTCATCTTCGTCCAAGCTGGCACTAGAGGAGCTTGAGGAGACCGGGCTCGGCGATGAGACGGAGACAGACAGGGACGTGGTCGTGCACGGGGCTGCTGCTGGCGGCATCAACGTCGTCGAGCTCTCTTTCGCCGTTGTCGTCGTCGTCGTCGTCGTCGTCGTCAGGGATGACACTTGCTTCCTCGCCGACTTTCCCAGCAAGACTGACTGTGTTTACTACTGGGGAAATCTTTTTTCGTGGACGAACGAGCGAGCGCGAGTGAGATGCTTTTTTTTTTTTATTCTCTCTGAGTTGCGTCGCATCTCTCTGTATTCACCTTCGGACATAGGTGAAAGATGTGAGGGGAATTGGGGCGGCTGAAGTACGCTTTTGTCCCCAGGTGTGTATGTAGCGCAATGCAATTCTCCACTCGTCGACATCGTCGACGTGGCCACGCTCGTCGGGATGGACAGGGAGGACGAGGAGTTGCTGTCTTTGTCCACGAAACTGGTCAGGGTGATCCCCACCCCCACAGCCTCGCCTGGTTGTCACTCTTCAAGAGCACGCACGGGGGCAAATTCTTCACCCCACGCACGCACTCACGCGCCACTCCCCGTGACACCCTCACCTGCACGCTGCATCTGCAGAAGAGCATCAGCGGGATCAACCTCGAGGTAGCTTGCCAGAATTCGCTTTTTTCATCTTTCTCTTCGGCCGGGGCAAAGACTTCACTCCGGACTGGTCCAAGGGGAGGACGGACATGTCAGGGTGCCAGTACTAATCGTTGTCGGGCTTCCCCGTTGCATCCCTGTCCTGGAGGATGAAAAACAGATATCAGCGTCGACATCAAGAGACGTTACAGATAGCTGATGCTCCTTTGTACTCTTGTCACGGACCGAACAGGAATGTGCGTATGTTTCAACTGTCATTCTCTCAGCGTGTGCGTGCGTGTGTGTGTGTGTGAGAGAGAGAGAGAGAAAGGACGAACGTCAGCTAAGCATCTTGCGGAATCAGTCATACTCAATCCTTTTTCAGGTGAGGCGCAGAACAGCGCCAAAAGTCACGTCTGGATCATCAGCGGGGCGTCGAGTATCAAGGTGCCAGAGCAGTAGATGGTGCCAGTCATGCGTGGGTAACTCGACAAAGGCAAGCTGTCAAGGACTGTTAGCAATGGGCATGGTTGCTACGCCACTATTGACATTCGTGGACAATTTGACGGGTTCTTGCTCCTTGGACCTTCGTGCCAAGGGTGTGCTATATTTACCTTCCTCTGTGTAGCTGGCGTGTGAGCGACTTGACGCAATAATTACGTCGATGGAAAGAAAGCTTTGTGCGCTGTTTGGACGGTTTTCAAGTGAAAGTAGTACTCAAAATGTGCAGGAAGTTGCAAGAAAACAGAAGCTGCACTGAAAAATAATCGCATAGCTTAAAATGAGAGATTGGGGGGTCCAACAATGTTGCACAGCCTTGTGGAAGTGACTTTTAAACGATTGGTCTGGGAGCTTCCTTCAGAGGCATTTCTATTCGTTTCTGTAGCTGCACCCACTTGTAGATTGCTTTCTCTATCTCCAGAAACCATCCATATGCTCTTCTGCTTTGCCCCAACTTTTCCATCACCAAAGTGGGGAAACCCGGAAGCAAGTTGAAGTAAAGCTGCAGAGAGATCTATAAGAACTATAAGTATTAAGCATTCATTATAGAAGGAGCAGCAGGCTTTAGTGCTTCCCACATTGTCGAGGATGATGACATCGACAGGGAGACTACGGGTTGCCATGTGACCGTTCGCCGTGACGTTTTTTGCCATGACCACGGGCTGTACGAGTACAAGGTACAACATACTGAAGCTGCAATTGCCTGCAGACGTGGCGAAAGACGCCAGGACGACCTAGCGCAATTTCGTCATGTCATTCCATTCACTACTCGGCAGAGACGCTTTTTTTTACCAGCTTTCTTGCAAAGAGGTTTCTCCACTAACTCTCAGTTCTACATGTGTCGAAGGCACGGCCTTGAACTCCCCCCCCCCCCCCCAGGTAGGTCTGGGTGTGGATGATGGACAGGACGTGCAACGTGGGGGTGGAGGCAACAACGTCCTCCTGCTCGGGCGTCTTGCGACAGTCCCGATCCTGATTTCATCGCTCCCATCAAGTGAGAAACGCAGTGGCGTCAGAAAGACGCTAGTTAACTATAGTTCATTTGCCAAGAGTGGCTTTCTTGAAGACGAAAAACAGTCATTAATCTGGGAGGCGGAGACGCTCGCTGCAGGGAAAAAAAAAAAGAAAGTCGGGAGAAATTGGGAGGATTTGGATCTATCACCTCTACAATATAAATCTGGCTCACCTTTTTGGTGCAGGCATCTCCGACCTTTTCTGTCTCTGCCGAATACGCAGTTTCCTGCACAACAGCCCAGAATAAAGTTCAGTTGTTGTGGCGTCAGAGATCATTCAAAGCGTCACACGCACGCGCAGCGGGCGCGCCGCACAAGTGGGAGAGAGCCATGACCATAGCATAAATAAAGCTGTGAAGAGACACTGTAAAGTGGACATCACTATTATGCGCTGAGCCTTGATACAGCTGCAAGATGACCTCATCCCTGGAGCTTGGAGAGAAAGAAGCAGAGAGTCCGGGACGAGAAGGAGGGTCAATTAACGGATATTTGTCCAGAAAGCGATTCCTTTCTCCAGTTCCTTAATGTCTGAAACTTCTGTGTGGAGAACGAGAAAGGTCGAGGAAGAGACGATGGTCAAAGGGTTATAAGTGGCCGCGGACCTTGTGTGCACACACCAACGCTGCCCTTTGCAAATGCGGTGAAAGCAGAATCAGAATGGACTCATTCGATGAAGCTTCTGGGCAATTCTCAGATAGCTGCAATGCTTCTCCTTGAGATCGAGTGTTTTCACCTACGTGAAGCCTTCAGTGGACAACTTTGAGTACAGTGTACGCATACTAAACGACTCTGGCCGAGATTCCGAAGTTGATCCACGATTTGGCGGAGTCCTTTTCAAAACAGGATTGTTCAACTATGCAGACCAGAATGATCGAATAAATCAATCACAGTTGATTGCCGGATAATATAATGCTAAACACCCCAACGAAAAGGGAGAAAAGACCAAGAAAAAAGGTGAAAAATTGCCAATCACCAAATGTGCTGGAGTAAAACATGGGGTGTATTTATGCGTGCCGCAAAATAGCTTGGTGTGCAGTACCAATGCTTGCTTTGCAGTAAAATTACTTGTACTGTATGGTAAGATAAGTATTTATTTCTTTGTGCAGTAAAATGACTTGGCGTGCAGTGAAAGAACTTGGGTAAAACATTGGAACCCATGAAATACGTATTGAGATCTAATTTTGCAATGGACCAATTGAAAAACTGCTAAGTCCTCTTGCAAGAGTAGCACCCTCGAAATGTGTAAAATGTGAGGTATGGCAACACTGACCACTCTTATCTAGTATGACAGCTCCATTGGTTAATCAGCATGTCAGTTGAAAATGCCTCATGTGGAGCGAATGAGGCAAGAATTGATTTTTGCAATTTATAATCAACTGTCATCGAGTGCAACTTAGTGCATTGTTTGCCATTGTAGTCAGTTAATGGATGAATCGTAGCGTGCCTTATTGAAAGTGCACATAATGACAAGGAGCCCCACCAGTTGTGCAAATTCTTTTGGGCCTCCTGCAAGGCGTTGTGGCATCTCAGCAACAGGATGACTACGGGGCATCTTTTAAACTTCGCATATGTTTATTGCAGAGCTCCCTTTGTACACAGAGGAGACAAAGACAACAAAGCAAGTCTACCAGCGATCCAGTGATCCCGACCGCTGTTCTCAAACCAGGCAGCTTTTGGCGCCACCTGATGGGCAACCCCAGTTTCGAAAGCGCACCCTATTGGTGGGGCGTAATTTCAAAACAACACTTCTAGTGCCGCCCCCAAAAGAAGATGAAAAGTGGGGCAGTCCACACGCTGGCGGGAAGAAGAAGAGTACCAACGTCTGGAGGTCCAACCACGTTAACACTGAGCCAGACCACAGGTTCTCAGTCACGAACGTGAAGTGCTGCTACCAGAATATCATCCTCTCATCTTTTCGGACTCGTTGCAGCAGATGGAGGCCACTTTGAGTTAACAATGAGGAAATAAGCTGATTTGCTCATCGGTGGTAGCCATTGGTAGGACCTTTAAAGCAACCATATAGATGCCGGGCTCTCCTGCTCCGTTCACGACTCTTATGAAATCCATTTCGGATCTTTGCATTTCTGCTATACTTTTCACTCTCACACTCAATGATTGCATTTTTCAGCACTGATCGGACGGAACTTGAGAAAAGTCAAGCAAAAAATTGAAAAAGAGCCGTGATTGTGGGTCCAGTTGACCGAGAATAGACGCAGGTCTAACATGTCTTCTATTTGAGCAAGATGCAATGAAACCATCCCGACGCTTCAACACGAGCTCCGACGGAACAGACTTGTCCGATCTCTTCTCACAGGCAACGAGGGCATCACGATGAGCGGTAGCCACGCTGACCTCCATTGCGAGGTCAAATGCCTGCCCAGCAAATGCTCCTTCCGGTGAAATCTAGTGAAACATGGCTCATTGTCCTCGTGCGACTGAGCTGCCCCCTGGGGGAGTGGACAACGGTTGTTCTGATGGAGAATCCCCCTTCCGGTGTGGGTCGCGTTCTCCGGTTGCTTCTTGACTCACTGCACGAAGCGTTTGCATCGGCAGCCTCGAGGGCCGAGGTCGACTCTGGCGGCTGAGGAGCAGCGTGGGTGTACTGCGAATTGTGGTGGGAAAATGCGAGTGCACGGGGTCATCCCAAAATTGGTGAGGCCAAGCATGGGCCGGCGCAGACGCCGGCAAAAGCTGACATGGCGGGAAACGCCGAGGCGAAGAGGGACATCAGACGACCGTTCAGAGCGATACGTTCAATCACCGAGTGTCAGTCAACAACTAGAACCCCATGAAAAGCTCCAGGATGCGGACGGTCAGGATCATGTGGTCGTCGTTGTCTTAGTGCTGTAAAAGGCCCCGCACAAATTAACGGAAGCAACCAACATGACTTTCTTTCAGCTCCTTCCACGCGTGCTTCCATTGGCACGTAGTTCTTGCCCCTCTTCATGGACTGGGTTTGGTCGCGAGATGGTTTTGGAACACCGACGACTCGTTGACAGAAACGATGGGTTTGAGGATTCTGCCCATGAATTTAATGATTATAGAGACAACAGGATCCGTCAAACAGGCAATTTGGCGAAATGTGCTGGCAGGCTGAAGATCGTGGGACGAGGACAACAGGACATGGAACAATAGGAATGTATTTGTACCACATTTAAACTAGTTATGCCTCATTCTCAGTTTAGTCACGATTTTCCTGACCTAATCGAGATTCTGCTGAGGTGAGGAGACTGCCCTGATCTCATCTTGTCACTTTCTATGTCGTTGGGCGTTCTTATGTTGCGTAACTCATTACACTACATAAGAATAAGAACAACATTGTCGCCCAAGACCCAAGGGAAGAGAGTTCATCACTATCTTGCAAAAACAAAATTCCTGTTAGCTTGCGACACTTGATCGTCCAGGATAAAAGAGCAGCTTCTGAGAGACTTTCCAGTACTGTGTGTTTCAACTGATAAACACCCTGAACGCGGAGAATGCGACCGTCAATGCGTTTCTGTATGTCAAGTTGTAAACAAAGAGCTTGGTAGTTTAGAACAACATTTTTTTTTTCAAACTTTGTCTTGCTTTTTGTCTCGTCTCATCCCTCTTTTTTCATTCAGAGTCTCATTACTCTTAAGTTCCGGTCACACGTGATAAGAAATTGCAACTCATCGAAAGAATCTATAATGAGGTTGAACAATCATGGATCGAGACTGTGGCAATCAGGAGATATCCTGATAGCAAAGAAGTTGACTGACATTCCAGTTTCGAACTTTGTCAATGAAGTCATTGCGTCGATTGACGGAGATGAAACACAATGCTTAATGCTAGCTTTCTCCACCTCCTCGAGCAATGAAATCAAACTTTCAATAAGCTCAACTTCTCACAGTTTCTGTTCTCAGGGGATTGCGTTTACTCGTCGAAACTGCTCACTTCATCCACCAACTCAACAGCTGCAGCACCACTGCCTGCCGCCACAGCAGGATCAAGGTAGGTGTGTACGCACACTCTCGTCAGTTCTTGGCAGACACCCCAAGTGTACAAGCTGATCATGAGTAGATATGGATTTGCAGTAATCAATCGGTGCTCAATGATGGCTCAAGGACATAAAAGGCATTATACCGAAACCCCGGCTTTAACAGTAATTTTGCACTCTCATTTGATGAGGATATTTCACAAGAGACGTCATTTAACTTTTCAGATTATATCATACAAAAAGTGTGGCGGTTCTTTTTCAAAGGTTCATTGTCCATAGAGAGGGAGGCTTTTATTCCACGGCCGATGTCCTTCTAGGGCGGCTACTAGCAGCCATTTTGATGTATATGTTTGATGCAACGTTGCATACCTGGTCTAGATTCCCCACGATCTAGTGTTTCTGGAGTCCAGTTTTGCCACAACGCTCTTCATTCATCAGTCCATACGGGCTCAATGACCCCAGTAGTGATGAGGACGAGTCAGACTTGAGTTGAATCAAATGAGCCTCCAACTGAACTGAAATTTTGATTCGGTGTTCGAGTCGACTTTGTCAAGTCTGACCTGACTTGAGTTGGTGCTTACCCAAGTCAGAGTCGCCAGCATCACCAGCTCCCATCTCCCTTGCTGACTGGGAGTCATAGCTTTGGTAGATTCAGTCAAGACCTGCCGAAAAAGAGCATCCGAAGCTCAACTCTTGCCATGCCTACTTGGGCATGTCATCTTCTGTGCACAGTCGGTCCACATCACCCACATGTACCCATTCATACAGCATGAATTACGTGCATGTCTTCGTCATCAGCACCGTCGCTTCACTTTGCACCGCACTGCACTCCTGGACTGTTCTTTTCCAATACCGAGGAGCCAAATGGAAAAGACAGACAGTACTTTCAGCTCTTTATCGGCGTCACGCAGCCCACTTTGACCCTTTTGGTCAGGCATGAAAATGCACATGTTCGAGCGCGTGTGCAGGCATTGCCTGCAGATTTGGTACATTAGTCAAGCTTATGTGAAGCACCGGCAAGAGCGAGTGCATCCGCAAGGGAAAGTCATGCGAGTTCAGGAGCGACGCCGAGCAAACAGTCTCAAGAGTTGACCGCGGAGTCCATGTGCCTCGCAGCCTCGGCTGCAGCGGAGGTCACCTGTAGGTGTCCGTACAAAACTTACATATTGCCGCTGTCGGTGTCACTCGGGGATTTATGTTACGTGAAATGTCGCGCATTCCTTCGAGCTGCTGTCCCTCGTCAAAACGGTCAGCGGAAGAGGAACAGGCAAAGCTCGGGTACTTTCCGATAGTTGATGCGCTACAAAAAGTGGGCAATAAAGTAGCTAAATGTTAACACAGCATTAGCGGTTGTATAAAGAGCTGATGAGGGTTTCTTTGTCCGTCACTTTTGCAAAAACAAAGGGATGGATCCCGTATGCAAGGAACGTCTCATGGACGGCAACATGAAGTTAAAAGTTTATAAATCTCTCCATATACATAAAGTGACAGGCCCATATGAACGTGTGTTTGTCTGTCCGCGGCTGATATTGCTCAGCTGGTCTTCGCGGCTGATTGCCCCGCGGCTGATTCTTGCGGCCGGTATCGTGAAAGAACTTGGGTCGAGCAACTTCGCGGCTGCTTTTCGCAGCTGATTCTCACGTTCTGCGCGGCTGGTTTTTGCAACTTATTTCCCTTTTTTTCAATGTTGTTTGTGTGTGTGTGCGTCCTAGGTTAGGTTAGGTTGAGCTACATGGGTCTCGTTCTTCAAGCGAGCCCCACTTCATGCACAAATTTATCGTTGATACTTGAACATGGGACATTTTGTATTCCAATTTGCAGTGCTGCAGAGGTAGGTGCCGCTCTGGACAAAGTTGTTGCGGATGGATGATGTAGTTGTACATATAGTTGTGGATGAAGCAGTTGATGAATCTGTTGCTGCAGAGGCAGGTCTCAGCCAACGGTCCGTGGTTGTAGTTCATGCCCCTCCCTAACAGGGAGGGATGAAAGCAGAAGATTCCTCATTTTGGACGCTTTGATTTTGCCTGGATCTTGTCTTTGCACTGGATAAGTGTGTGGGAATGTGGGGGCCCAATGCTTCTGCCACTCGATAGTGTACGTCCAGGCTTGGAGGTCACCAAAGACTTTGCCACCCTTGTGGAGCCACAGGAGCTTCTTTTGCTTCTCACGGAAGACCGTGGCAATGCGACCATGTCAGTGTGATGTGGTCCGATGACTAAAATAGTTTGAAATGGCTAACTATGCTGAGGTGAAAATATTGCACCTGACTTATCACAGGTCATTTTCCTTAGAACATGTGAAGCTGTGGTACATATTTATATGAAACTGCAAGTGTTAACTTCATCATTGCCTCAAAAAAACTTCAGCATCATAGTTCTGCTCAAAAATCATATCTGTGAATATATCTCACGGCATCTCAACACCTTCTATTTTTTTTAATGTCTGGGTGTAGCAGTGGCAGTTTCAGGTAAGCTTCATACTTTGAACATGGTCTTGTTGATATCTGTTTCCATTATAATGCGTCAAAATTCCTCACCAGTAAATTTAAATTTAGTAGAAAGTGCCTCAGCTTTCCAGTTGCACAAAAGATAGAAATTGCAAACGTTAGAAATTGGCCCTTGCTGGGTGTGCATGGCTGATTGCCCCCTCCAACTGAGTACTTCTCTCTCCTGTCGTCACCGAAGATGTCTCCTGGTCCCTCCCTGGGTGCCAGAGTTGAGTTTTTGAGGAAAAGGAGGCTTTGGTGTAGTCTTTTTCTCCATGACTGCCTCCGAAAGGACTTGCAGGCAGATCTTCAATAGTGTCATCCCGAGGTCCTTCTTGATGAGATCCTGTATTGTTTTGTGGTCAGACATGAGCACAGCCCCCCCCAAACGGTCCATTTTTTTAATGGGGGAGGCACAGTCTTCCCTGTCCACTGCACAGAGATGTTTATTACACAAAAATGTCATATTTTTAAAAATGAGGAAGTTCTCTGGGGTCCTCCTTTAAATATCATTAATATTTTAAAAAGTTTTATAACATAATGAAATATACAACTAATATTATATTTATTGGGGTCTCAGGCCTGTGCAAATTTTTTTCCACCAAAGTTGTAGTCTTTTAAGGGCTGAACACAGGTGTGCAAGAGGCTTAGTGAAATTACTATTATTAAGTGAGTCATGAACACTTGAATATTGAACATAAAACAGATGGCAGCAAAAAATGACAGTCAGGAGAATGAGGCCATTTTAGTCAGGAAGACAGCACTGGAGTCAAAATCTGTTATTAGTGCCATAAATGTGTGATATTCATGATCGATATGCAGTGAGAATTACCCTTCAAGGCCTAGACATTCCTGAGATACTGGACGCCAAAAAGTGTAAGAGCCTTTTGAGACATACTGTGCTTGTATGCATGTGTTGGGTTTCACCTGTCCCATAGAGGAACACATGAAAAGGAGTAACCCTTGCTCAGGGTTTTTTCCAGGCCCATGGTGATGGCAATGTGACACAGCATACACTTGTTCTGGCCCTAGTGGATCCATGGCCTCACATAAGTATAGGATACAGACCTCACGTCCATACAGGATCAGTGGAACTGCCGAAGCAGGCGCCAGAGTCAACATCGCCCACAAGGAACTCCATAGTGCTGCTGGAGAGACCCAGCCAAAAGCATATAGGACAGTATGCAGGCAGGGTCTTGAAAGACAAGACCCAGAACTGCGGAGCTACATGCTATAGCACCCACATTCAGCAGATCATCGTGTACCCAGAAGCTGGGGGCGAAGCCCTGAAGTAAAAAACATGGGAGGCCAACTTCCCTGGATGCGATAGCTGTCCAGAGTCAGCTGGGCTACACCCACCTCACTACTAACATGCAGATGTATGAATGACTTACTAAAATCCAACAGGGACTATGTGAACTGGAGAGGAAGGTGCTTGGTAACACCCTGACAGACCTCTGGGACAGTCCAAATATGCCCTCAACAATCTATTGGGACCAGGTTACCGCATAACCAGCAGTGGAGCTACGGCTTACATCACCAAATGCCAGTCAACTCCGGCTACCCAGACGGACTACCCCAATTACACCAGCAAAATACCTGTCCACGTAGAAGGAGATGCCATTAGAATCAGGTTTGTGGACCCCATCATATACATCCTCACCGATTATGCTACTGTCCTCCTGTGCAATCCCATCACACCCCCAAGATGGAAGGTGGACGGGCAATGGCACTGCGTGACCCCGAAAGGAATGCCTTGCCAGGGACCTGAGTCCCTCAAGGTAGACCAGGAGCTGTTCCATGACAAGGACTTCACCAGCACCCTCAGAGGACAGCCCTACTCCAAGGACCAAAGGAGTTGACACTGGGAAGTCAAGCTGGTCATGCACTCCAGGGAAGCTCAGGCAATGACAGCCTCCATACAGGCTAATTATCATGGGTTCCAAGGAGAATCGGGGGTGTGGAACTTCGGCCTGGGACTCCCCTACGATGCCATGGGATGCTTGCAGGATGACATCTTGGCTAGGGTATCCTTTATCATTCCTTTGGTAGGAGCTGCCTGGCCCTGGATTGCAGGCAGTGGTATCTGCCTTGGCCTACTCCAAACAACAGCCAGCTGTTGTGTCAGAGTCTACCTAGCCTACCAGGGGAAAGGGTTTGGACTGTGGCTCATCCCCGCTGCCATCAGCATGGCCTTCACCATCCTCATCATCCCGCTGTCTGTACTGAAGCACATCTGTTCCAGATGTGCTTTCTCCTTTGGCACCCCACCCGTGGCTGGAGCGACCGCCACAGGGGCCGAAGTTTCCTGGTTTGGCGGGGGCTTCAGCATTTGGCTGGGGATTGGCAGGCCTTTTTTCCTCATTTTGGTGAGGATCCTTCTGCATTTGGATGCTGGGAAGGTCAAGAAGTCGTCCATCGATGGGGGAGAACACTCTACCAGCTCGAGAGGTCTCTTTGCAGGAAAGGAGACAATGACTTCATGGAAGGCAAGGAAGAGATGGTTGCCCAGAGCTCATGTCGTCCCTTCTATCTCCTTTGTGACTCCAACTTGGAAGCGCCATGCACACCATGGTCTGTTGGTCCTCTTCTCTGTTGCGGCCACATCCTGGCGGGAATATACAACAAAAGCACCCAGAGGCTTCTTCTGGTCTTTTAATAGCTGCATTACGCGACCTGGTTGGAGGCCCTCCTCGTGGGGGGCATAGAAGGCCATCCTCTGGAGCTTGCCGTACTCCCCCCGGGCCCAGGCTTTGAAGGAATGGCCCTCTTTTTGATATCAGTGATGAGTGCTGAAAAGTACTCTGCCGTTTCCTTGTCCTTGCACCCAAGGAGCCCTCTGCCCCCTGACCATTTGCGAAAGGTGCAATAGACCATTGGCAGTGGTCTCGTTGGATTCATGATTTGATCCAATATCTCCATGCTGAGCATGGAGGAAAGGGCTTCTGTTAGAAATGCTCTCTCTTCTTTACATTCATGGACACGGGGGGGAGGGGGGGGGGGGAATGTGTCCCTCCTTTTTCGCTTCCCCGCATAGGTTGTTGATTCTGTCGTCTCCTCGAGGGCCTGTGCCAGGTCACCTAGGTCAGTGACAAGTGCTCTGTCATTTGGCTCTTGCAAAACACAAGTTGGACTGGTTTTGCTGTCCTGCCGTTTTCCCTCCCTCTCTGTTGGGATGGTTGCAGGTCTTTTGGATACCGTATTGGTGTTGGTGTCGGAGGTGTCCCTGATGCGAGGTTGGTCAGTTTTGCCCTGGAAAGTTCCGTCGCCGGTCGCAGCAGGAGCAGCAGCAGCCCCCCGGCTCCCCTCACCACCAGAGCCTCCAGCTTCTCACCTTTGGCTGTAGCTGGACCACCGGCTTCCAGAGTTTGGTCTGCCTCCCCTGGTGATTTCCCCGTCATAGTGACGGAGGTAGAGTGTCTATGCCACTCACTCCTTAAGATTAAACTTTAGAAATGCCGACACATGTTGGGAAAAGAGTTGTTCATCCTTATCCGGCCAGGGTTACCATTCACATGCTGTGTTTATGAGAGGGTGGGGCAAGGATGACATGCTTTTGAAATGTTAAATTTATGAAAAATTGGATGGCGGTATAGCACAATTTCAAAATCAATTGTTTTTGGAGGAGAGTTTCTGCCTTTCATACGGTGGGAGACCATTACTGTATGCGAAAGCAGTCAAAAGTTATGAATAGTGATTGGCCGAGTGCATCATCATCTCAGCTGCATACACCTACATGAATTATTTCTTTACAGGGTTGGCAAACAAAGTGTAGACTACAAAAAGGCTATAATTTCAACAATTTTTCTTCAATTTTTAAAATTTGAACTGTTTTAGAAAGAGAATTTAATGGCAAACCTGTTGGTACAATCAAATTTTACAATATCCACCTTAGGTGGCAATGACACATTGAAGATGGGAGGGACTTGATGGCAGGTGCCTGGGATGGTGTTAGCATCAATTTTGTCCCATGCATGGAGAAGGGCTGACATGAGGGCCAGGACAGACTTGTGTGATTTGGAGCAGGCTTTCCTCTCCAGAATGGCCCATATGGAAAAGTCTATGGGATTGAGGTCTGGTCTTGATGGAGGTCACAGATCAGCATGCCATGAAATATTTCCTGGCACCACGCCTGCACCTTCTTGGTTGTGTGTGAGGCAGCCTCATCCCGCTGGAAGGTGAAAGGGGCTCCCTGGTACGTAGCCTGAAGCCACAGAAGCACCTGTGACTCAAAAATGTCTTTGTACATGGTCTGGTTGACCTTGACTAACTCTGGGATGAAGACGACGGGGGCTCTTGTGGTCATCGAAGGTCACAGTCACCCAGACCATGATGGAAGCAGGTTACTGGCAGCAGAAGGTGGTCCTGACCTCCACAGGGGTACTGTCAAGGCACTTTCTGTAAACCCTGTCACTTTGGACATTGTGGGTGGCCTGGACAGTGAAGAGCTTCTCATCTTACCAGATGACAGGAGTGTGAGGCTGACTGAGACACCCTACAGAGAAACTTTGCCCTGGACAATCTCTTAGCCCTGGTGGCCGCAGACAGGAGCTGGCATTTTGTCTTCTTGTAAGGCCTGATGCCCAGGTCCTTCTCCTTGGCCAGCTGGTTGATTTGAAGCGGATCTGGCTTAGCCGGTTCTACGCGGGTTGCATAGAACCCAAGCCAGTGTCTTCAAGGCTGAAGACTCTACGCGGACTACGTGGGGCAACCATAGGGGATGGGTCGCCTAAGGCTGCCTACCGCTGACCACTTGTGGGGGAGCGGCTATGGGCGGGTGCTCCCGCCCGCAGTAGTAGTAGTCTAGAAGTAGATTGTACAGTAGTAGTTCTTGTACATCCATCATGTATAGACCAAGAGAATACACTGATAACTCTGGCCAAGATTCCGTCTCTAATGTTATACGACGTCCTGGTATCACTTACTACGAGATTAGTGTGAGGCCCTCTTGCTACCCTCTGGCCTTGTCGCCGGTCGTGAGGAGCCTGGGTGTCCTGTTTTTGCTCCTGGGCATGGCTCTCACCCTGGGGGCAGATGACCTGGTGTCCCTGAGCCTCTTAAGCACCTTGAACACCCTTGACCTTCTCACCATGGGCCTCAAATGCTTCAAGATGTCAGCCGCCATTTTTCCTCTGTTGCAAGAGCCTCAATCTGAACTGACATGTTCAAGTTGACACAGTTTTTCACTGTCTTGCTCAATTTCTTCATGGTTTTCATGGCAATAGTTGTCTGTTGATACTCTGCTGCAGCTGAATGAGCAAAAAATGCGCAACATTAAAATTTTTAAATTTTTTTTAACAACAAAAAATGAGTCTACACTTTGTTTGCCAACCCTGTACATGGCTGAAACATCAAAAGATATGGGTCTAGGATTTTGTCAAAGGCAGTCCCAGAAGCTGAAAGTGTCCTGCAAATGAAACAAATAACCTTTTTATGGTCATTTTTTATCCGGATCAGACCTCTGATGCACAGTGCCCAGAGTGCTCTCTTAGTTTATCACACGGTGCACAAATTTAGTGAGTTTTCATTGCTTCTGCACTACAGGGTGAAATGTGGCAGTAAGCAATGTATCTATGCCTTGCCATGTATTTTTGCGACAGTGAGGTGATGACCAGTGTTGCAACCATAGTGGTGATCTTTTGTAGGTCCAAAATTTTCAGGTCAATGGAAAAAATTCCCATGAATGAGACCAATATTTCCTGAAACTGGACAGTCTCAGGGTTCCACAGCTACCATCAGGGAAATCCTGGCACCTCATGTGCAAGAAATATTCACACTTTTGGTTTATTTACTGAATCAGTCACCAGAAGACCAACAAGGCAGCTGCTATCTTGTGGTCAGAGTTGGGCAACCAAACTTTTGAATCAATTGAAAAGAAACTGGTGACAAAGGGACAGCTGTTGAAAGACTTTTCTCAGTGACAGAGCTGTTGTTCTGTGATGATGACAAACAGAAGATGCATCCAGCTGTAGTGTGCAATGATGTTCCAGGACTTTTTCAAAAAGTTCTGGAAGAGCATGGCCACCAAGGAGCTTCTCCAGTGTTAAAGCTTGGTGCTGACAGGGGTCAAGGATCTCTCAAAATCTGCATAGCCATTTATTCCTCCCACCACAGCAATGCAACTCAGAGCCCATCCAAAGCTCCCTCAAGAAAGAAGCCCTCACTTCATGAGGAAACTGATATGAGGAAGCTGTTGCTGCTGGGAAATGTTTCTGATGTGGTTGAAAACTATGGTAATTTGAAAGTGTTCCTGGAGTCCATTAACTTTGGCCATATCAGGTGCATTTGGACTGTTGACCTGAAGATGGCTATAATATTGCACTTGGTCTTCAGGCATGGTCAAATCTGTGCCTTTTCTGTGAGGGGACAGCACCATGCAGTGTGCCTGCACAAAAATGAGCCATGGGGCGAATCAGGAAGCTGAGAGAGGCCTATCATCAAGCCTGTCAGTCACAGCCAGTCTACAAAAAGATCATGGCCCCCCAATTCTTTATTTGCGTGAACCAGCCTCTAACTACTGGGGCACATGGTGATGCAATCCTGGATCTGCTAGTGCCACTAGAACTACACCTAATGCTAGGAGTCTTGGACACAATCTTTGACACACTGAATGACCTCTCGGGAGATAATAATGGACACAAATGGTCTGCCAAGAAAAACATTGTTAGAGTTGGATATAGAGGTGGCAGCTTTGAGGGCAACCAGTGTGCTGCTATCTCTCACCTCAGGCTGTCACTTTGTGAGGACCTTCCACCACATCTGTGCACAAATCTATGCACAAGTTCTCAACAAGTTTAATGAGGTGAGATGTGCCTGCTTTGGAAAGACTCTTGCTCAAGATTACAGGAAAAAAATTGCTGACTTCAAGATCTGGTACTTCAAGTTGTCCCTTTCAGTGACTCCAAAGTTCCACATTGTCTTTGATCATGTACCCCAATGCTGCTCTAAGTACAAAAAGGGACTGGGATGGGCATCTGAACAAGCCTTTGAAGCAATTCATAGGGACTTCTATGAAATATACAAAAATTACAAAATGGCCACTTTTTTTCCAAGAAACTCCTCCAAGCTGTTGTTACGTACAACAGCCACCATGTTTAAGAAACTCATCTATAAGAATTATATCTATATCTACACGAATTAAAAACATCAAAAAGACTTTTCCATGAGCAGAAGTGGAATTTCCATGCTTGCTAGAATGAATAAACTAAAAATGTGAACATTTCTTGCAGATGAGGTGCCAGGATTTACTTGAAGGTAGCTGTAGAACCCTGGGATTGTCCAGTTTCAGGAAATATTGGTCTCATTCATGGGCATTTTTTGTTCAATTGACCTGAAAATTCCGGACCTGTGCTTTGTGACAAAGGAAATGAGGCAGCAAATTCTGACTTCAGATTCAGACTGGGGATATGAGGTACTTGTACTCATTTATGTACAGGAGAAAGGGAAGTGATACTTGGTCAGGTTTGTGCAAAGAGTCTAGACACATTTACTTGACAGGGGAGCCTGTCTGCTTCCTCATGCCTATGACCTTAAACTGCGTGCGGTCATGTAGAACTATACACTGGGTAGGGATTTAAGTGTGCTTATCTAGAAGAAAAAACTCAAAGACTAGTAGTACTTCAAACATAATAGTACTTCTTTCCAGAGAAGGAAACATAGTCATCTGTTCTCACTGAAGCTTGTATTGCTAACTGGTGAACAACTCTCCAAGGTGGACTTTGGACCTTAAACATGAGAACTGCATATTGCATTCCAATCACTTTCTTGGTGGTCACAATTTCATTGTCCTATTACACTGGGTTGTTCTTCAAGATCAGGTAGAAAGAAAAAGAGAGTTTTGATTTGATGGTGTTGATGGGTGGCCATATTACAGCTTGGATATGAGCACAGGAGTACCACTCCCAAGGCCGCACCAAGTAAAGGCAAATTTTACGATGCTGGATCCAGCTAGATATGATGAAAGTGACCACATGCAATATCAAACGGATGGGGATCACCTGTCAGGAAATGACATCCTCAGTCCAGCATCTACTCAGGACAACCAATCAAAAGAGACCACATCAATGAAGGTCATTCTATATTACACACCGGTCTTTGACCAAACTCACTATTTTGGTGAGGGTGAAGAGCTTTTCAAGAATTGCCCTGTGCACCAATGTTATGGCACAAATAACCATACACTTCTGCCATCCATATCAGATTTTGATGCAATTCTGTTCCACTTCTTTGACATGCTAAAAATGTCAATGAATGATCTCGTAAATCATATGCAGAAGCATAGGAGTCCTCATCAGAGATACATATTGATCGACCTTGAGAGCCCAAGACACCCCACATTCAATCAAAAATACGAGGATCTAAATGGTGAGACTTCCAGCTTCATTCAAGCATGCAGGCCTCACTGTAGGATGTGTACAGTGTATAAATAGGATTAAGATACAGTATCATGTTTGGGTGTGTATGTTCTAAGTCAACCTTATACTACTTCTCCCCTAAGTCTCTCACATTCATATGTCTTTCCCTAAAATTGGGTCTCACTGCGCAAGTATGTATAAAGTTGTCACTGTAGTGCCTTCATGTGCAACCTCTCACCTCCTTCATTCCCTCCCAAGGGAAGTCAGTTAAAAAATGACTTTCAGGTAGTAAACATGTCTCTCCCATCTGCCTCTTACTCTGAAGGTATGGATAGTGAGGATGAGGTGGAACAAGGGGAACTGCCTAAGGTTCCAGAGCCAAAAGGGGAACCTTCCAAGGTTCCTGACCTGCTGCTCTGTATCGTCCCCATTTGGCGAGTAGCCCCTAAATGGTAGCACCCATGCTACCATTTGGGGCTGCTTCATGTGGTGGCAGCTCAGAGCTGATTCCACAAGGGGCAGATCAGAATGACACAACTGGACCAGAGCACCCAGAAGGCATCAATGGAGGCTCAAACCACTGCCAGTTGGCGCATTGTCTCTTACATGGAATAGACCATTCTCACAGTGAAACCTTCTGCCACAGGTATTGCTACAGGTGCTACGATGCTAACATCCTAGACCCCTGGGACTCGAGATTTGTGAGGGGGCCTTCCCAGACAAAGACAACTCCCGTGATGGGTGCCGCTGCCTTCCCTATACCTTCTGTAAGACACATGCCTGCTACCTGGACTTGGGAAAAGCCAAGTGGTGGGAGAAGAAAAGCAATAAGGACAGACAGGCTTGGCACCACAAGGAGGCCTACATGCCAGATTGGCATACAATTAACCAAAACCAGACAACCTGAAGCGGGGCTTGCCTGGATAGAGGCCCACGTAATAATATCAGCACATTAGCATTAAGAGCTTACCCTTCCATTGACTCCATGCAGTCAAGCATGGCGGCAGTCAACTGTCAGTGAGTGACACTGAGTGACACTGGGCTGACTGCTCGTGGGGGAAGGGCAACTGCCGGAGTACAAGTGGGCAAGTGCTCCCCAGACAGCATGTGGAGATTGTGTATAGTTAGTTATCTCTTGAATTGTATCAAGTAAACATGTGTTGTACTGAATACATAGAGTGAACCAAGAGAGTATGCCTAATTCCCCGCAATATAACACTGCTTTGTCGATGCATGTCATGTTGTAAAGTTCGCACCGGGCTACATGTGCGTGAGTGAGTGTGAGTGTCAGAGTAACTCAGTCAAAGTGACCCAGAGTAACTCAACTTGGAGTAGCGACGATCGTAGCAGTGCAGCAATGGAGGAGGATGTTGAGACAGCGAAGTCTGAACTGGGGATGAAATGTATTTTGCACAGAGAGTTTATATACAGATAAATGAGGAAGGGGAAATTGGGTGTGCCCAGGCCTGGGCAACAGCAACAAGGAAGCCTTTACTTAGTCTAGACACTACTACAGTGTCTCCTTCCTCATGCCCATGACCTTATGCATGTACACATAGCAGCATGCTACATCCCTTCCAGTCTCCCCATGGTCTGCCCATGTGGATGGGTCTTTTGCCCTTTTTGTCCAGTTATATTGCACCCCTTATTGTCCTCAGCAGGGGGCAACTGGGCAGATGGGTTTTCAATGAGCAATCCTGGCATGTCTGTTCTTTGAACTCTGCCATAGAATGCTCAGCTGGAGTAACTACTTGCGCACTCAGTGGGACATTTCTGAAGTGAAGTAAGTTTCTCCTGAATTCTGGAAAATTATATCTTGATTTTTCCAGAAGATATCTGCATTGCTTTACTGATACTTCTGCAGCTCCATCTGAGTGTGGATGATATGAGGTGTTTGGTATATGGTGATGATGTGAGGTGTTTGATATGGTGCATATCACAATATTCGTCGAATTCTGATCAAAATTGGGGCCCATTGTCAGAAGTGATTGATCTGCAATAACCATAATCAAGGCATGTCGAATCTATCACTGATGTTACAGCAGAAGTACTCATGCTTCTCAGACTGTGGACAAATGGAAATGAGCTGTATCTGTCCACTGTGCACAAATAATGTGCATTGTTTGCCTCAAACAAATCCACTGACAAAGACTCCATGTGCATTGTTGCTTCTGATAGTGGCTGTAAGGGCTCATATGCTTGACTAGGCTGTAACCTTTGACACTCTTCACATTGTGTAATCATCACCATGATCTCATTCTTCATGCCAGGCCAATAATATGCTTGTCTGGCCAGGAAAGAGTTCTGTTGATCCCTGCATGACTTTGATGCCGGTGTTGCAGAATGTGTGGTCTCTGTGATTTGGGCACAACAATTTTGCTTGCATGCAACACAACTAATGGTCCTGAGGTTCAAAGGTCATTGTACTGGGTGTGCGGAAATTCCTCGGACGGTTTTAAAATTGATTATATCTCCGGAACCCCTGAACTGATTTTAAAATTTCTTTTTTGTGAGGTTGCATGCAATCTTAAGTTAAAAGTTGCAACCTTGTTTTTGAAAATCTGCCTGCGCATTCAGCTGCAGTTTCAAAATGAGTGAACTCCACAAAAAAGTGTTCACGGCTGGTGACAAGCCAACCGACATCGCTTGCAGGTTTGGGATTGCCCGCAGCACGGTTTACAACATTCTCAAGTTACAAAATGAGTCTGGTGGCTTCAAACGTCATTCTAAAAATGCTGGGAGGCCAAAATCAGTCCGTACAATGAACTGAAAGAAAGTGTGAAAGCTCAAATTCAAGAAAACCCCAACACCAGTGTGAGAAAGCTAGCAAGAGAGAACAACGTGGCTGAGACTACCATGAGGACTATGACTAAGGAGGATTTGGGAATGAGGTCACGTGCTGTATTGCAGGTGCAAATGTTGACAGAAACCCAGCTTCAAAAACGGCTTGAAAGGTGCAAAAAAATTGGCTCAAGAATAATGGTGGAAAAGTGCTCATCTTTAGTGACAAAAAGAACTTCACTGTTGACAAGTTCTCCAACCGCAGAAACAACCGGTACATTGCCACAACTCCAAACAGCATTGATCCCAGTATCAGGTTCACTCCCAGGTCGAAAAAGCCAGCCAAGGCCGTGATGTTGGGTGTTGTTGGATCGGACAGATGGACCATGTCACCTATCTGGATTGCCTTTACCTTGATGCCACCCAGTATAAGCACATCCTGGCCCATAAGGTGTTCCCCACCCTCAACAGACACTATGGGGTTGATAACTGGGTGTGGACTCAAGATGGAGCCCCAAGCCACACATCTGACACTGTCCAGAATTACATTACCAGCAAGTTGGGGTCCAAAGGATTTTTGCCCAAAACGATGTGGCCCCCCTCATCTCCGAACCTGAACCCTTTGGACTTCTTTGTCTGGACGCACGTGGAAGAGAGGGCCTGCTCCTCCCATTACCCAAATATTGAAGCTCTGAAGGCTGCAGTGAACAGGGAATGGAGCTCCATGTCCATGGAGGATGTCACCAATGCCTGCAAGGCTTTCAGGGGCCGTGTAGAGGCTTGCATTGAAGCTAAAGGCTTCCTTTTTGAAAAATAGTAAGGTAAGACGCAGCTCCTTTATATCCTAAAACTTCATGATCGTAGCACCTCAGGTTCATGTGCTAGATCTTGTTGAAGTTCAATGTAGAGTGTCCGAGGAATTTCCGCGCACCTGGTATTCTGACTTGTATGTCCTGGCAGGATGGCTGACATGCAATGAGGCTGGTCTCTTGTCTTTCAGCACAGCTTGATGCAGCTTTTGATATTCTTCATCTTCTGCTGCTACATGATAGAGAGGCTGTAATGCTGAATCTGTTGCAACAAAGAGAATTGATGCCTCTATGGTGTCTTCTGTTTCTTGAGGGAGAAAACTGGATGCCTTGAAAATGCATCAGCTATTTGATGTGTCTTCCCAGGTGCCCAAGGTATGGTGAATCTATAGGGTGACAATGTTTCCCTGAATCTGAGCAATCGGCTCTTTTCTATCTCATGGAGACCCTTAGCCATCAAACCGACCAATGCTCTGTTGTCAGTTATCACTTTGAATGGCTCTGGGACCCCAAACACATCGTGTCTGCACTCAATGATTGCCCACTTCACACCAAGGAATTCCAATTCAGTGGCAGAGTATCTTGATTCTGCTGGTGACAATGATCTTGACCCACACTGAATCAGACAAATTTGACCAATCTCTTTCTCCTTCTGTATCAGAGCATAGCCAAATCCATGGAGTCTTGATGCATCTGTGAGGAGCTCCAGTGGCAGTGACTTGTCATAGAAGTGCACCACTGCATCTGAAGTGAGAAGGTCTTTATTTTCTTGAAGGCATCTTCATGTTCTGATAGCCATTGATAGCAAACATCTGCTATCAATATATGGTTGCAGGACTGTCATATGGGCTAAATCAGGACACAATGAGCCCAATTGAGTTGCCCATTCCAAAAAACTGCACAATGCTGTCAAGTCTTTAGGTGTGGGGAATCTTTTGATTGCCCCCAACTTGGCTGGATCAGACTTTATGCCTTGATCTGTGATCATATTGTAGAGGTTTCCCTTTGGGTTTGATGTGCTTGCCACATTCAAGCCAAGTTGTGTGCAATAAAATCAGCTGTTCTGTAAAGTCAGTAGTTTATTGGTTGTCCCTCTCGTATTCCACTGCAATCAATTATCTGGTAGTGTGCCTGCTGATACTAAGGTTCTGCTGTAGCTTTCTCCTTCTTCCTGTGTCTGAGGTCAGCAGAGTTGCTCTTTCTCTTGCTTGTTCTAGCCAAGAGAGGTGTCCAGGTTCTCCTGTCTTTGTCTGCCTCTTGTTTCTCCTTTTATACTCCCCTTTCTGCGGGCAAGCATGTTTGTGTGCATGACAAGCACAAGCTTGTTCACAAGACTGGATACCACTACAATATGTCCTGCAAATAGTAATTACTTGCCATAGGCCACTTTCTTCCTTGATAATATGAAGCCATGTGTTTCTCACCTCTTGAGTAATTGACTGGTTTTTGTCCACAACTCTTCATGTGTTTGAGCTTGTAGCAACAAATCATCAACAAGCTTGAGTAAGTCAAGACCTTCTAGAAACATGTCTGATCTTCTGCACCACTCATCTGAACTTGCATTCAATCCCATAGGAGATCTTAAGTATCTATATCTGCCTGATGGGAGAAATCAGTGACCACCGTGTGATTAAGTGATTAACTGCTGCTGCTGCCTTAATTGGCAGAGGGAAGGAAGAAGGAATGACTCCCAGTGTTCTGAAATCCAGCCAGCCATTCAAAATCTCTTGCTTTTATTCTGATGAATCTAAAGCAGTTATGGATACAGGATTATCACAATCATTCATAGGTGATATCCTGATATTGATGATGCCTTCACATGCCACATTGTCACTGTTTGCAAGAGGCACCTGTGGCTGCTGTGGTTGCTGCTGTCTTTGTTTGGTTGCTGTGGATGTTGACCATCAGTTTGGGAGCTGCTTCTGTCAGTCTCCCAAGTAATTGCTATATGTTGGAGCTCTCAGGCTTGTGCTTGGCCCTCAGTGTGCATACTGATGCTGTGATGGCAGCATGCTGTGATGCAGCAGCACTTGCAGTAAGCTTCCACCTTATTGGCCAAGGCATTATTCTTGCCTTGCTTGGAACTCTGGTTGGTCCTTTGGGTTCTTCCTTTGCCACTCTGCTTATTATAGCATGCTCGGGAAATGTGGCCTGTGTCCCCACAAAAGTTGCACAGTGCATCCTTATGTTTGCATTCTTTATCATCATGCTTTTTCATGCAGCATATGCACAACTTCTGTTTGGTTAGTTGGCTTCGCCATTCCCCATAACTGAGTGTTTTGACTGCCTTCACTTGTGCCTGTCCATTCTTTTTGGCACCTACTGTGTTGACTGAGATCTTGGCCAGATCCATCCCCTTTTCAGCTGACTTCTTTGCAGAGATTGAGACAAGCTCCACCTCTTGCTGTTCTGCCAGTTGTTCCACTTTGGCCAGAGTGAGGTGTTTTTCTCTCAAGAATTGAGAGCTCAATTCTGAGTCAGTGCATGCCTTAGTGACCAACAGATTGTCTGCAGTGAGACTGTGTAATTCTGCCTCATCTGCAATTGCTCTCAGTTTAATTAGGAACTCTGCAAATGATATGCCACCTGTGTGCACATACCTAAAGAAGTTCAGCCTTCT
>JAAUXU010147188.1_pt1 | contig 41665 bp, 30 predicted proteins | sample 7278151 | NCBI WGS metagenome assembly JAAUXU01 (sample SAMN14350113, study PRJNA611818) | marine sediment metagenome | isolation source: surface marine sediment (1.8m) | place: French Polynesia: Moorea | collected 2018-08
CCGCAAATACTGCCCCATATTTTTGTACTATTTTCCCCCTACCCCCCCCTTTCTTCACACATCTTGATACCAGCCAATGGATACGATTATTATGCTGTTGGGCAATAACTTTGCCCTCAGGGGTCCTTGCCCCCGGACAAGGGCCCGGGCCCAGGCCTACTGGGCCCAGCCCGCTAGGCCCCCCGGTCGACAAAGCACACACGCCTAGAGGAGTTTTAGGGGCGACATTAACACCTCTGGAGAGAGAGAGAAAGAAGAGGAAAACGGGTGGGACGTGGGTTGAATTTGGTGGAATAAAAAGGTGGGCACATTTGTTGCTTCACTAAGTGTCGTAAAGATAACGCACGTGTGCGATGACAGAATAGCAATTGCAGCCTTGAGGAGGCCCCAAAAGTTTTTGGGTCATTTTACAGCAAAAAAATAAAAAGAAAGAAAAATATCAACGCCCTCTGCACAAGCGCGCGCGCGTGCCTCATTACAGGTGTGCCCATTATTCAACTCGGTGCATGCATGAGCGAAGTTTTATTGCAAGTGAGTATGTCAGTGCCTGCGTGTGCGCGCGCCTGCCTCTCTTTGCGCGCGCGCATGCGTTAAGGGCGCATAATTACGTGGGCAGATCCCACCTAGGCCTGACATCGACAAATGCCAAACTTAAAGACTGCAGAAATGTTCGCAAAATTGTTCTTTTACACATTCACGCGTTAACACGTGCAGAGATGGAGAGAGGGGTGCGATTCACGTTTATATCATGACCTCTGTAAAATTACACGCTATGAAATGTGATTTGAAAATTTGTATCTCTCGGCCAGAGGTCCTAAAATTTTTGATAACTAAAAGGTTTAATTTTGATGGCTTCTATTACTTCCGTCCTGACAACATCGGTGCTCCCACAAAAGAGCATAGTGAAAAGATGCTTGAAATCGTGCATTCTACAGCTGCTCACGACAGCTGAGTTGTGTCGACACACTTTTGTGCCAGATTGAGTTAAGTACAAGCAATGTTTAAGAACTGAAAGTGTCCATAAGTCAACCCAAGATGTAGTCTTGGGTCCAGACCCTCAGGCTGGCAGGCTGGCAGGCTGGCAGGCCGGCCAGACCATCCGCTTCAGCCAGATAAAAGACTTGGGCGTGCTAATGGGCACCCACGTCTCCTTCGACTGTTGTTTGAGACCAGGATTACCATTTGTTGTGAAGTTGAGAGGATAACAGACACGTTCGGACGGATAAAAGTCGAAGAAAGTCAATCATTTCCTCATCATCGACGCAGCTGAACCAGTGGTTACTCGGTGACTTTAACGCCGGTTACGTCGTGACGTGACCTCAGTCGCTATAAAGCTTACTTAGGTCTTCGACGTTCAACACATGTTTTTAAGTCTCGTTGAAGACTCGAAGGAGTCTCGTGCATCTGAATGATATGAATCAGTCAATGGTCATCATCGTTGAGTCATTTTAATCGGGGATTATTGGACTCGCTGGGTACGATTCGAATTCGATCTGAGCTCGGTGTTGGATATGACATCTCTTATCAGACCCTAACTGTCATAGCTGGAAAATTCGCCACACTTGAATGGCTGAAGGCGTGGAAATCAGCACACTGACAAGAGATGTGACACAAACATGCAAGAGAAGATCATCCATATTTGTCCAAGGAAATGTTAGAAGTGACAGAGGGTTAGTGGAAGAGTCTTCAAGCCTATGGCAATGAATGTTACGCTGAAATTGACTTAAACTTTGTAGCATTTATGACCCGACTCTCCGAGGCATACCAGAGCCCATCCGGAATTTCTCAGTCGTTTATCTGGATTCAAAAGTCTCTTGGACCCCGGAGTTGAGTCAGACTCGGTTTTTATTCTTCCTCGAATCGGTAGCTTGCGTGACACTCGGTTGGAATCTTGACCCGATCCCGACTTCGACTCGCAGTCGACACGATATAGCAGTCGAATTCGAGTCAGATTCACTCGAATCGAATAGACCACATCCCTAGTGCGGAGGAAGCCCTTAGGTTGTCTCCCCCTAGAATGGGTTTTCAGGTGTCCTCAGAGCACTTCACATGTGTCAATGACACACACGACTTTCGTGACCACCCAGACAGGGCCTCACGCACGCACGCACACACGCGCGCGCGAGCGCGTGTGTGTGGGACGGTGAATAAAAACCACTATTGGGTGTGGGTTTTTCCCTCCCCATTTTTTCTCCTCTTAATCTTCCTTGTCCAAAAAGTGTCAACCCAAACAAAGAAGATTCTTCCCCACCTTGTTCCATGAATAAAGCGCGCAATTTATTTCAGTTAAATGTCAACCCTTTTCTCAAGCCTTTCCTTGCCTTCTCCCGTGCCTAAAAGGATGACATCGGTCTCTGGCTCTAATCCCGTCATTTCCTGAGCAATGCCAAGATAAAAAAGCACCTTTTTTGAGCAGCTACCGCAGCCCCTTTGTGGTTTTTGGGATGAGGCCCTTTAGGCCCCCCAGGGCCTACTAAAGGGTGAAGTCAGAAATTTAATTCCGCGTTATCTGACAGCGTCAGCTTAGATTGCGAAAAGGAATTCTTCTTATTCTGAGCGCGTGCGTGAGTGCGTGTGCGTACTCTATAGAAACTTCTTCTCCTGCGTAGGAACAAGAGAAAACAGTCGCAAAAATCTGCATTTTGTGCCCGTCCCAAGTGCATATTTTTGGCAAAGAAGTAACAAAGAGGTTCTCCTCTTTCCCTCGAGGAAAAATGTCTTCTGGGATGTCAAGCGAAGGCTTCAGGAATAATTTACTGCATACACTCGATTGTGTCTCGGGCAGAGGGCGAGTGGGAAAAATGTGTTATTCCCCTAAAAATATAAGGGCAGCAAAAATAGTGCCAAAAACCTACATTTTACAACAGCAGAAGTTTTACGACTTCCTTCAATCTCAGTTGTCAATATTGTCTACTATGGTACAGACTTATGAGGAGAAGAGTTCAGATTTTGGGATGGAAAACCCATTGTATGTTGTCATTGTGGGCTATCGAAAGTGATTCACTTAAGAAACTGGCCTCCTTCAATGAAAAGACGCAATAAATAAATAGACCGACCACAACTGAAGACATCGTAGTTGTCAAGTGCACAATTAGAGGCATTTCGGCTTGTGCTATAAATGAATTTCAAATGAATAACTTGCTTTCGCTATTCTGTACGAACTCATAATAGATGTAAGCATTTCAATGTCATGAAACCGATGAAAACGTCTTAATAGTTACGCATTCACCAAAATATGTAAAGATTATACAGAAATGCCAAAATGTTTACCTCTTTTGAGCTCGTGTTATTGCTCCCTGAAGAACACGCAGCGTTGACCTATAACTGGTAACCATATACAAAAACAATTTGACATCGCAAGTACAGAGGTCATAGGTAACCACCATCATAAATAACATATTTTTGTGGTTGCTCACCTATCCTCTCCTGGCCAGCAAAAGTATAAACAATAGAATTTCTCGGCGGCCGCCATCTTCTACCGTGTGGTCACCTAAAACATGCCCAAGCGGACTGTCCATGTTGACTGTCCAAAGGGAGGTGACATACGCTTGGAGTGGGCCTGTTGGGCCTAAGGGCCGACTTGACAAGGCTGCAGAAGGCAAAATCTTTGTCGTGGCAGCTCAACGAACAACTGCTGGACCTCGTAACCTCACTTCTTCTTTGATTCAGAACATTATGAAAAGATCAAATTTCACATGTCAACAGTGTCAAGCTTTTAATTGTGATAGGGGATGCGTACTATAAGTATTTCCATCGGCATCACGTAGAAGGACAATGACAGTCCTGGACCTCAATAGTACAATATGCTCGGATATCCACTCCATATGTCTAGACATTTATATGAGGCTAGGTCGAAAATGACTTCTTTTCTCAGATTTAAGCGGAGAATGTTACATTTTTGGCCATTAGTTTCTGATGAAGATGTAGTCAAACAGTTTTTAAAAAGAGTTCCATTTACTTATGCCCAACTTGATTTGAAATTTATGTTATAAGCTACTGTAGTAAATTTGCTGTGAAAGTAGATTTCAGCTCTGGTGGCTGTCAGAAGCTGGGTGAAAATCACAAACAAAGTGCTTACATCCTGTAAAAATAATTTACACCTTTTTTACGGTATCATACAACTTTAAATGGATTTTGGCAAGCATAAAACTCCTTTTTTTTACTTTTTTTTACTACGTCTTTGCTTTGGGGCCATCCCCAACTTTTGGAACGCTTTTTGGCAGGACAGAAGTTTCGACCTAGGCTAATATATATATCACCTTACCGTCTCGTACTGCTTCATGACATAATATTAGCACTTTTCTGGTTAAACCAGCCAGAGTGCCCAAATATTTTACTGCATCTGCAAATTCTCAACGTAAAATGTGTCAAAATATGCTTGTATATCAATGAAAATCTAAGTCCTCTGTGATCAGTCAGTGAGCAGAAAGCCAGGGATTTGAGCTCACTGGCCAGGAATCAGCACGCCTTGAGCAGAAATTTCCATGTTGTGACCTCTTTTTTTTGCTCCAGTATAACCCTCTTCTTCCCGCTCGACCTCTGCTAGTAACAAATTGGCCGCACAAACATTTGCCAAATCGCGCACCTCGGTTATTTATTCACTCCACTCAAGCTCCACTTTTTTTTGCCCCTTTTGGCATTGACCCCGGGCGCATCCGATTTCCCCCCCTATTTTTTACTCTGGCGACGTAATTCCCCTTCATTATTGGAAGTCTAGGCCTATTAGGGCCTAATGTTCCTGCTCTTCTTCTGCGGGGGAGATAAAAAAATGCGGGGAAGGAGAAGAAGATTTGACTGATGGGTTTGCACCCAAATTTCCTGGTCTCGGGATCCAATTTCGACGACGACGACTGCGTAAAGTTGAGATAAAAGGTCCACCAATGTGTACATGACAACTTCAAAGTGGCCACCTGAGCAAAACTTCATTTATATAGAACCACCATAGACCCTCAACTCGGTATGTTCAATACATACAGTGGAATCTCGATTTAGTCAATTCTTTTGCCTTCTGCCAGTGAACAACTCGTCTCAGCTGAGGCGAACTTAGGAGTCAGTATGGACTTGGTCATTGGAGGTTTTTAGTCCCTCGTCTGCAAATGGACGTTTCCACCCTCATTTTAATCGAGTCTCAAATCACAAACAAGTTTGACCCACTGGAAGTGCAGGAATCGTGGCTGAACCTGACAAAGTTGCTGTCGTTGGAGCTCCTCGACCTTCTCCATCATCGACATCATGACCATCATCGATCGGAACGAGGAGCAGCCGCAGAAAGCTGATTCAGAGGCTGTGAGATGCAGTTTCCTCCAAGAATCCCTTGCAGTTTCCGCTCTAGACACAGCGCAACCGTTGTTGTCGCTCCCCCACCCGGAGGATTCTTTCCCTTCTGACAGGCAGAAATCTAGTTTCTAGTGTAACTGGAAGTGATCTCCTTAGTCGGAAAAGTCGTGCCTGAGATGGCTGCAGCGCCTGTTCTTCATTTTGGCGAATATTAAATTCTGCCTCTTTGAAGAGACGACAAAAGACACGGGGGTGAAGGTCACGCATGGCATGAAAAGGAACTCTTTTTATTTTTCTTGAAAGAGACGTGCGGAGATGAAAAGATTTGTGCAGATGGCTGCGTGTTTTGCCTGCAAGAGAGCTTGCATATTTCCTCATGAGCTTACCTGGAAGCAAAAATTCACAGCACTTTTCTACATTAATGCAAAAATCTGCACGATTTAATTATCGTAACATGAGGGCAATTTGACGCCCACATCCGTCAAATATTTGCTTTCTTTCGCCTCGTCTCAAATGATCACTAGACGGACCTTTTTTTTGCCAGGGCGAAAATTTCGCACGCGTTCGCAGTTTTGCCACCCTGTAATTTGCAGTTTAATGATGGCGCCGCAAAAGCCTTTTTTATTGAAGCCTCCCACACACACGAGCAGGCTCATCGTCACCTGGTTAATTCGGCCAGAGTTGCCACAGGAAGGGAATTGGATGAAAAAGCAAGGACGCCGTCAGGCATTTCCTAATGGTACATCTCACTTTTTGCAAAGTGTTGCGAAGACTGTTGCAAAAATTGCCTTGTTCGTTGTAGCACCGCTGCTATAAAATGCGCATACGCTTAGTTTTACCCGGCATCCTGGTATTAGTTAAACCGTTAAGGTTAAATGTTTCTTTCTGACCATATTATTGAATCCTTTTTTTTTCACAATAGGTAGTTGGCGCTAAAACAGTCCTCTTTGTCCACCCTAGGTCAAAAAAGTGCAAATGCCGATGGAAAGTTATAAATCTATGGCTGATGTAAAACTATGCACAAATGTACATCCTACAGGGTGGACCCACATTTACTGGATCCCACAGCTTAAATGGATGCTTCTGTAGTCATGTAGAAATCATTGAAATGCGCATAATATTAGGCATAAAATTAACTGCGAACTAAAGGTAACTCGTCAGGGTTGCCACTTGTGCAATCAAGCAAGGTGCTCATAATCGAAATAGGGTTTGTAACGTCTCTCAATTCGGTGCTGTTCTTAACTTCGTCGCCCTTAGTCTGGTGTTCACTTTCCATTGAAAGGTCTGAAAGTACAACATTGTGCGATTGAATAAGCTTATTTCTGTTTTCATGCATGCCTCGAAAGGCCCCTCACAGCCATCTGACATGTTCAACTTCATCAAGAACAACGTGCCCAGCAAGTGGAGGCTCTGCGTTGAAACCTTGGGAGATTTCACTCGCAAAATACTAATTCATGCATCGAGTTAGCGCAAAAAAGGCTGTCTGAAGTCGATCTGGAGGCACGCAAATACAGGTAGTTGCAGAAATAACAAATTAGGGTGAGAGTCGTGACTCCAAACTTGACTTGCATGAGCCGTCTGCAGTGATGAAAGCATTTTTTAAAAGACGCTCAAAAGTCGAGAAATCATTGAAAACATTGCCATGGAGGCGCAGTGGACAATGGTAACACTGACGTTTCTGACCCCTGTGACAAAGTTAAGACTGACACTCCTCGTCTTTGTACCAGTCGCATTTATCGTTGAGTTTGACTCAAGTGTAGTCTCGGGAACAGCAGCTTCAAGTTCAGTCAGCGCTTGAAAATGACGACGCATTAGTCTATTATTCATTCCTCGCCTCTTTGTACACAGAACAGGGTTACCTTCTCGTGCAGAACTGACGATTCCTCTCCCGCACTTGACATATATTTTCCTGTCAAAGCTTGCAACCCTGTCTACCCGAGGCGTGTAGGGATGGGACCTCATCGGGCTGACGAAAGGACCGCCTGACATTCTCACTCGGGCTCAACCCGACGCCACCTCTAGTCAAGGGACTTGAGCCTTACAGTTGAGAGTGACTACCTCAAACTACATCCATCACGTCTCCAGTACACAAAATGTCGACGCAGACCTTTTGACCCCGTGTTCCCAATGTCTGTGTTCCACTGTACAGTTGAACCTCTATAAAGGAAACAGCTTGAAAGATTTGTTCTTTAGGAAAGTTGCTGTTAAAGATATTCCACTACAGCAGTGTAGGAAGTATTGCTGTGGCATCTTTCTACAAGAACCAGTTTAAAGGAGTTGACTGCCACATACGATTGGTATAGAGCAGGGCTTTACATAGCACAGTGTCAAGATACAGTACTCGTGCTTTGCAAAAAATACTTGCAGTGCAAAATCAGTACCTCACAGAAAATGTCCGAGGAGTACGAGTTCACCAGCACTTTTCATGTTCTTTCTTGATTCCAATTCATGCAAGGAGGTAACAAAAAATATACGCGATTCAGCACAGCTTTTCACAAAAACTGACAAGACTTTAGGTACGTGCTTTAACCCGTCATTCATAGCTTTCTTAGCTTTCTTTTCCTGTAGGTATATTTTGAAACTGATGTGGTAAAAGTGATGCTTGTGCACTGATTGCAAATAACATTGCCAGTGCAAGGGCAGTGTCTATGTCGTGCTTGCATCATCAGTACAAGTACAATCGTATTTCTGTCTAGAAAATACTTGTACTGCAATGCAGTGGATTCTTTATTTAACCACTGAAATAGGAAAATTGAGAATATCGCTAAATCGAGTGTTGTGTGTCCTATTTTAAAAAATGAGAAAATTTAGTTAAGCCGAGAACTGACTGTACCCTAACACCCTGTTACAGATGAACCCATTTTGCATAGCAGTAAATCCATTCTAAGGTCACGAGGAGGTTGTTCTCCGGTGGAGGATCCTTTTACAGGGGTTCCACTGTCTTGCCAAGTTAAGAATGCGTCCATCTCTCTTTACCTGGCTCATGTGTGCGTGCTTTATCAGGATTAGCAGCCATATGGCAGGATTCGCAATCACCAAAAGGAGGAAAAAACCTACTGATTGCGTTTTTGTCGCTTAAGCTCCTTGAATTTCACCCTTACAAAGATTACCTGGGAGGAATTCGAGCTCATCACCTTGACTCATTTTTCTCACCTTTATTTTTTTTCTGTCCCCTAATGCAGGCCTACCCTTTTTACTCTCAATCCTTTGGAAACACGCTTCACTTCAATTTGGCAGGCTGTTAAAAGGTGCGCTCTGAAAGCCCACACCGTGTAGGCCTTGTGAAGGGGCCTGAGCTCGGCCTACTTTTCAGTGCATCCATCAAGTTTTCCTCCAAACTTTTGTACTAGGCCTGCTGGGGGAATCTCCCCCCCCCCACCTCTTCACACACACGCACGCAAAAAACCTTGCAATAGGCAAAAAGATTCAGAACCACTCCTAAATGATATGGGGGTATTGAGAAGAGTGCCTATAAAGGCTTCTCAGAGTTAGAGGCAGTCAGAGTAAAGAAATGCCATGAGCAAACACTTGGGTGGGGAAGGCTCATAACAGGCCTATGCAGGAAAATATTTCCATTGTCGAGCACCTGACACGGACATGATGAGGGGGGGGGTGAAGAAGACATGAAAAGACTCATTGTTGGGGTCTTAAGGCTTGGACAAGACAAAAAAATTCTCCTTTCTTCCCATTTTCCGCAAGAAGTTACGTGTACATTTCCCGGAGGCTCATTAATCCCCTCCCCTCCTTCTTGGCGAGGCCTATCGAAGGCCTAAAGCACGTAAGGAGATAATTCTGGGGAAAAATCTCCGCTGGGTTATCTCTCTTAGCCTCCGCCATAAATCCTTTCCTGCGCTTTTTTTGCCTTTGGTGGTAGTGGCGATTTCGCATTTATCACGCGGAGAGAGATAATTGCATTTATTTATCGCTCGGGAGACTGCGGGGATAGGAAAGAGACAGAGCTGCCAGAGCTGCCAGAGCTCACAGTGGGAGCCAATTAATCAAGATTTGTGGAGATTAGGGACAAAAAGAAGCTCTATCTTTTTTTCTGTCTCTCTAAATGTCCTTTAGTTACAACAATAATGGATTCTAAAGTTTCTGCATTTTAGGGGGATTGATGGCAACCCTGGAGGAAGCGTAAACACCTCTGCCCCCGCACGTGTGAGGGTGCTAAAGTTAATTTATTAAATAACTTCTTATAGAGAGCATCTTGTATCATTGCATCTTGCATCTCTCTTCCCCAACCGTAATGACGGGGAAATCTCCTGGAACGTGTCAGAGGAGTCGGGGGAAGGGGTGGGGCAACTGCCGTTAGATGGGGCGACCTGGGAGGTGGAGGCAAGTCTACCGCAACAGAGACCACCAAAATAGCGTGGAATGCTGTCTCTGCCGGTGGGATTCCCTCGTTGGCTTCAATGATGACTAGGAAGGTTGGGTTGACCCAAACATCAATGCGTCTCATACAGCATCTATAAGCATGCCATCTCCACACCCATGAAGAGTGTCAGCAAGTACCAAAACCATATTCAGGATGAACTGAAACATTATGAACTCAACACTGGGCTGGGTGACCTTGAGAAGGCCCTCAAAGAGTTACGGGGGAGGCCAACCTACCCTGGGAGAGAAAAGAGCAGAATAATACTTTTCCCCCACCTTCTCTACGCTTACCTGGATAAGTTAGACAGGACATTTCTAACTGAAGCCCTATTTTCCAGATTCAGTGTGAAGCTGCTGGATTTGGTCATGAACTCATTTGGCATGTCCACCTCCACGGTGTACTATGTTTTCTGAAAGTGGGATGGTGGCAGAGGACCCCTTGGAGGACAAGGAGACGGCAGAGTATTTCTCAACATTGGTCAGTGACATCTCAATGCTTGGTGATTCCTTTAAAGCCTGGGCCAGGGGGGAGCATGGCGAGCTGCAGAGGATGACACAGAAGAGAGACTCCTACCTGGCAGGGTAATGCAACAGATCAAAGATCAAAACAGGCTCCCAGACTTGTTTGCTGCACATTCCCACCAGGATGTGGTGGTCATGGTGAAGAAGTCAAAGATGCAGTGATGTGGCTGGCACTTTCACATCAAAGTGTGGTCTAATGTGGAGGAAAAGAGAAGAGTTGAGAGGAAAACGAGTAAGCAAGTGGCATTGGACCACTAGATTTCACTCATGACAGCGTTGATGTCATCAGGACTAGGTGGCTTCATTTGTTGCCTCATTAGCAGCAGGAATTTCATGAGATGGCTGGCTGGGGTTAGTGATTTCAGGCAGATGTCTCTTGTGACAAGGATATAATACTTGTCACAAGCTGATCAGTGCTATAAGCCATCAACAGCAGGGTATCCAGAATGATGCTAGTTCAAGAGTGTGTCGACACACTAGACCACCTGGTCCACTGCAATAAGTTCACACTCAGCTGTGGCACAACCCAAAGGAAAGGGATATCCAACCACACCAAAGCTGGTGGAACCGCGAGGTGAATTTTTATCCCCACAGGCCCCTTTCCCTGTGCCATGAGGCCATCAAGGAATACTTCCATAGAAAATGGAAACTATGCGGGGGGGAGGTGCAAACTTGCAGGCAAACCAAGTTCTGGTCTCTAATCCAGACATGGTATAGGACGACAACTCTTTAGACTTGATCAGGGTAGACTAGGGAAGTTCATTCAGGCCATAACAGGCTACGGTTATCTCAACTACCACAAAGCCAAGCTTCGAGAGTCTACTTTTGATACATGCAGGTTCTGTGAGAAAGATCATGAGGAGTTCGTAAACATTGCATGCGAGTGCCTGGCACTTGTCAAGGAAAAACGTGAGTCATTCAATTAGTCTTACATTTCAGGCAAGTCCCTGGAGCTTAAGAGTCTCATCAGATTCACATCTGTGGGTTGCATTGGTGAGGCAATGAGCCTGTCAAGGGTAGAACGCAATGTTTGTTTGGTGCAATGCACACCATCAACTGGGGTGGAGGAAAAGCCCTGGGTACTCGTGTCCTGCCACGTCAATCACTGAAGTTGCATGAACTCAATGACAAACCGACAGACAGACAATTGTGTGATCCCCATTGCCAGCTGAGGAGGAAAATGTGCCAGATTTGCAATTTTACTGAATGGGTTGCTTTCCAGACTTGCCAACCACTGAATAAGGCCTCTACGTCAAGATATGCCGAACAATAGACTTGCATATACGTATGCAGTGCGCCTAGAAATAACATATGCCAAAGCGTTTCGAAAAGAAGGCCACTTTTGCATTGAATCATGCCAGCTGGCAGCGCTGGCGTGATCCAGGTAGAGATGTGTCCAGAACGTCTTGAGAGATAAAAGTCTGGTCTTCAATTTAGCCCATTGTTGCTTATACGGACTAATGCCTCTCTTGATTGGATCTGGGAATTTTAGGCCAAAAACCCCCAAAAGGAGAAAAACTGAATTGCTTCTATGAGGGGATTTTATTTCAGATAATGCGGTGAAAAAAAAATGAAGAAAAGGTTGCAAACTTTCGAGGGATTTTGAAAAATTAAGGATATAAATGGAGATGAAATGTGCAGGAGCGAGGAAAACACCAGGAATGCAATTTTCTGCACCTAAATTATGAAAAATCGTAACCGAGAATTTCGAGATAGGTCTACCAACGTTCATGGGAAGATATGACTGCACCTTTATTCAGATGGTTGTTGCTTCAAGCAACGAGTAGAATAGAACCACTGTTGCCTGTACAATTTATTCATGATGTGTCGGTACTGTTGCTTCTCATGTAGAAGCAGAATAACTCTCATTCTTGCCTGGGTTAGACAACCGTTGCTTGTATTTTCGACCAATGGAATTATTGTAATTCCCCATTACAGAGCTCTAAAAGGTTTCTCCGCCTTTCAGGCCAAAACTTCACAATCCAGACTCAAAATTCTTATATTTTTGTCCTCTAATGAGGGTCAGAGATTCCGTTTATAAGATCGAAGCAAGAAAAGATGTCAAGCATCAAATGTGAGTTTCGCTTTTTCCACTGTTTTGCTGGTTTGTGAAAACGATAATTGAGACTTTAAATAGAAACCTGAGGCATTTTTTTCAGAACTAATTTCAGAATTAGTGATCTTAAAAATGTCACCTCTAGCGCTGTTGGAGCTCATGTGACCTGCTCAAAACTACCTACATGGTCAGGTCACTGACCTCATAAGTAGTGAGAGCTGCATTTAAGTTGTGACTGCACTAGCATTTTATTAGCACAATCGTTGCCATGGCTTACTGCTGAAAGAATGACTTCGTTCTTGAAATTAAGCAACTCGCATTATTGTTGCTCATGCTCAGTACTAATGCTGTGAATACTTTCTATTTATAAAAACCGGACTGAATTTACAACGCTGTTGCTCGTACTCCTTAGCATGGGACTGGCTGATTTCAGAAAAATATTATTTATAGCAGTGGATTCCACTATAACATAGTGAACCTTTTGATGTGGTAGTAAGCATTGACGCATGAGCTGATATCTTTTTTGTAACGTAAGTCACTCTTGATATAGTCAACCTCTCAGTGCATTTCCTTTTCCCCCATTTACTCCATAGAGAAACCCTGTAATTACTGCTACGAGATTAACTGTTCTCTGATTATTGAAGGCCTGGCCGAATTTACGATATCGTTGCTATTACTTGCAAGTGAGAGAAAGAATTTCTTTTTATTATGATAAGAACGGTTTGATGTAATGACGCGGGAAGTTGCAGGTTGACTGTCTGTTTATTGCTCGATCCACGCAATAGAATCGTACGTACTGCTGCACACATATGCGACTTCATACAACTTTACTACAACACAATCAAATCGACGCTATTGTCTTTCATACGAGAGGCTCCAAATCAAAGTGTGCACTCAGACCAGTAGTCTGTACAGAAATCAGACTAAAAGTAACCAAGAGCGGAGCTTGAACGTCTCAGCGATCAATAGCAACACTTGAAATCGTCCGAAGCCTCCTCACAACCATACAATGCGTACCAAATATATCACTGCAGTGTACAATTTGACGCCGACCCCGCCAGTACTCTCTGCCCATAGAATGACAGCTGTCTCCCAACTTCTAAAAACTGCCTGAATCCACTCTGATGATGGATGGAGTCACTGTTGTTCCCCGACATCAATGGTGTCAATTCTCCTGACCGAACTCGAACTCGGTCAGACAAGTGCAATTCGGGCAAACATGTCTGAGACCCAGAAGATGTCTGAGAGAGCCCCAACTCTGGCACGAGCAGAAACAGCTGACCGAAACCCACCCCTTTATCTCACGCATGTCAGGAACGATTTCCAGGGCAGAGAAGCGTACAATGAGAAGACAGAGAGACCTCGATATTCGGGAGCCGCTGTAAGGTGACGAGCTGAACTCTCTCTCCGTGAGACCGACGTCTGTGTCCTCCGTCCTGAGCCGTCAGTGTGCAGAAGAGTTTCGTGGAGGCCACTGTAGACTCGTCTCCCAAGGCATTTTTGCCCGTGAAAAATTTGTTTGGAATTCATTGGCGACGCCGCTCATACATGTTTAGTTTCGGGCTGAGGTTTGATGGAGAAGTAGAAGAGGAAGAAGAAGAAGAAAAAAATCGTCGTCATGACAACTTCATCTTGGGGACAAAATCATCACAGCCGAGAGAGAGGAGAATCACTCCGGTGATCTAAAATCACGCAACCTCTGTCCTACTTCTCTGAGCAAACTATTCGTGGCCCCCAGGGTATAATTAAGCTACTGTGTGTATCTGGACACCGACTCCTACCTGGATGGGTTCTACCCCTTTAATTAGCCCTTGGGCAGACGCCCCGTGAAAGAAATTACGGGGAACGGGATGAAGCGTGATAAATTCCAGTGCAGTCCTCATTTTGAGGAGTGGATCATCAGATGGAGAACAGAAAACTGACCTAATTTGTGGAACCTCTTCTAGTCAGCTCGACCGGACCCGTACTGGGTGCGGAGGCGAGAAAGGACTCTATGCCTCTGAAGGCCCTCTCAGGCCTAGGATGGCCTGGGCAACCGTTTTGTGGCCCTCAACAACAGGATGAACACGGGGGTCGCTGAAACTGGCAGGATCGGGATGACAGCAAAGTCAACATGATCAGTCCGGAGCCACAGTTCTAAGTCAACAGTCCTGTTCCTGCTGCAAAAGACTCTGTCTGGCCTGTCACAAGTCCCAAGGCGCTGATTTAACTGAATCGGACTTTTAAGTTTTAAGTTTTAAATTTTAAAAGAAAAGACGATTAAAAAATCTTTGACAAATGTTCTGCTCGTGTCATATGAATATGTCATAAATTACAACATCTGACCATGCAGGTACTTCAATAGACCTATTAGCAGCACCACTGAGTGGAATACTATGGCAAAGATCAACTGTGAATGTGATATGTATTGATGGGAGCAGGGTTCAGAGGCTTAAATGGAGTAAATAAAAGCACTTCATGGTTCTACGGTGACAATTTGTACTTTTCTTGTATCAAACCAAGTTTTGAACGATCAGGGGTCCATACAACACGTGATGGGAGAGACACAGCCTTTCAGAATTAGCACAGGACTGACATTTATCTGGGATTCGACTGCTCTGTTTGAGAAGGCTGTGTTACACGGAACAATTGCATTGTAGCATTCCAAAATCACTTTTCAACGTTGATTTCTATGGTGAAATACTTACAACAGTGGTTTTTGAATCTCTAATTCATGCAAATTACGTTTGCCATGGCTTCTCTAACGTGCATTTGCTATAAATAGAACTTGGCAGGGAATGTTTGTCCTACTTTTGTCTTTGCTCACTATCTTCAGCGGATATTTCTTTTACTCACAATCTTGTCATCGACCTTGACCGCCACGAGATTAGTTGCCATCAGTACCAAGATCGCTTCATATGATGCTCAAACAGTGGAGCTGCACATCATTTGCCACGGGAAGCTAATGATTGGGCACCCAGTGTATATTACGCTTCATTACAATGGCTTATGTGCATCAACGTTGCCCAATAAACTGCTTATCGATCACTTCAGATAACACTAGGGGAAGTTTTCATGTCATTTTCCCTCTGTACAGGGTGTAGTAGGAGTTTTTTGCGTCATGCGTAGGGATCACAAAGAAACCATCTGCATTTGAAGGTCCATGCAACGTGCTAAAGCGGAAGTTCAGGGTGAAATTGGGAATTTTTCCTGCTGTACCACACGTCCCATAAGTCACTGAGTACTCTCTCTTTCACCTGTGGGTGCAAAAAGTGTACAATGGCTTATGGGGCACCCTGCATAGGAGGGGAAATTTCCAATTCCCCCTGAAATTCCACTTCATTATGTTACTTTAATGCAATGGAATGCTAATTTAGTGAAATTATGCTGCTGACCGATTGAGGGAAAGTTTACTGCAGACACAGTAAGTTCCTTGCATCAGCATTCTGTTGCGTTAAAGTCACATATCAAGTTGGACTGCTGGGGCAAAGTGGAGAAATTCTTCTCGTCTACTGGGTGTCCCATGAGCTTTCGTCCTCCTTTTCTACACGCTGGTGACACAAAGTGCGTGCATTTTCTTTACGGGACACATGGTATGGGTGGGATTTTTCCTTGACACACCCTTAAATTCCACTTAAATTTCTTACATGACATTGCAAGTACAGGGATATCCTCCTCCTTCCCAGGTGTCTCACTTTTCCGGTCATGCAGGCAAAAGACGACTTATGAAACACCCGGTACTTGCTACTACTTCAGGATCGCCGTACCTACGCACAGGACACCCCGATGCGCTAACGTCTGTAGTGATGTTAGATCTCCCTAGCGCGTCATGTGTACCCTAGGCCTTCCGTATGGGCCTTTTCTAAGGGGCCTGGGCGGCGATAATGACAGAGGGCTAGACGCATACTTTTGTATTTGCTCGCCCCATTCAGAGGCGTGCGCTTCTGCATCACATTTACCTAAGAAAGGAGGGGGAGTAGAGAAAAAAACATATATATAAGCGTGCTTTTTTGCCTCTCATATACCTCTAATAAAAATGACAAATTGCCCGCCAGGGTACATGAATAACAATAATGGCTCCTCTGTGGGCCTGGTAAACGTTAAATAGGGGGCTCCTTTTTTCAGCGATGGGATTTTTTGTCCGCCCATTTCATTCATGAATGGGAAAGTCAGCGTCAACCCTTTTCTTTTGCGGAGAAAAGAAGATGCCTGAATGTGGCGAAATGCCGGTGTAACTACTGCTGCTCAGTCGCATTGTGTGCTTGGAGCTCGGGCCTGATGTCGGTGAACGAATGGATGCAGTTGGTGGGGATGGCTTCGAGGTGATCGTTGGCCCGGTTCTTGTCGGGCTGACGGAGGGAGGGGGGGGCGTACCTTGTGATGCAGGGCTCGTATTGACTCGGTCACACCTTTTTATCCCGGATGCAGAAAATCTTCCAAGGTTGAAGCAACTGCTTGGTAGAGTTTTTTGGCGAGATTTCCTGGTACATTTGGGCCCCTTTTTTAAGCTTGGTGGCAGCTCTTTGTTCTCATAAATAAAAGGGCTTGACTCAATCCAGCACAATTTAATCCTTGATCCAACCCGACCTGACTGCGAGAGCCAAGAAATTTAGATGAATTCATTACTATTCACAATTCTTATTCAGCTCTGATCTAAAAATATTTTACAACTGTCACCTGACAATACGTATCCACCTAAGTGGAGACTCAGAGGTCTCTTTTTCCATTCCCCCACAGACGTAACAGATTTAAGACGCGCTCAAGCTCGCGGATGCCTGCTCTGCGATGATTTGATCCGACACATCCCTAGTCGAGCACGTGACACAAGACGCTGCCTCCGCGCGATGGAGCAAAGGCTGATGTTGCTGACCTTCCGACACATCCCTACTCGTTATCCTCCAGAACCCTCTGCGTGAAGACCCACATATTGTGGCACAGCAGCGTGCACTGAGAGGAGGCCCCCCTCCTGCTAAAGTTGACATGACACCTGGCTGCAGAGTCATGGTAGAATTTCGCCTTCCAAATTAATGAATGCTTCGATAATTACGCATTCTGAGCGCAAGTTCAATTGGAGTCGCTCCTCTGAATGCAAACAAGAGGGATGCCTATCGCAGGGCCTCTCAGAACCTGGGCCTAACTAACTTCGTTAGCATGGCAAGAATGTGGCAGACTGAAGGAGAACTCTTGAAATACTTGCAATTCCCGGATATTATTCACGTCGGGTGCTCTTTTGCTGCAAATTCACTTCAATCAAACGTGCCTTAAGGTGATTGAAGGACACACACAGGGCGGCCTCACTCATTGAAATGCCATCATCGTTTCAAATGACTCCTCCTTCAATAACTTGTCTCTCTCTCAGTACTATCACAACCTCTCCATTGTTCATGCAGTGTAAACACGCGCTTGAGGCTCCTTGGAAGAGAGTCATTACTAGCAATTTTCGCCAGAACTGCACGTAAGGCCTCGCTGGGGGGGCCTTGACAAAATATGAGAAAAGCAAACACAATGAGGAAGGAATGAGGCGCTAATTGCGCAGGTGAGCTGACTGCAGTCATGTCTGCCCAATCCATAAAAGTCTCGAATTCAGGGGAATTTATAGCAATGATTGCTTCATGGGCAAGGGTGTTGTTTCATATTTGCTAGGAATCATGCGGAAATGGCTGGGACTAGGGATGCGTCGGAATAATCCGAGATCTTCGAGCTGGAGTTCTACTTCAATACGTTATCCTCTCCCAAGACGGCAAAAATAACACTCTCGTCTGAGGCCCCATTCATGCTAAGCGGACATGTTTTTTGACAGGTGACAATAAGGAATGGATTGAATATTCTTAGGTCAGAGCTGAATCAGGATTGTGACAGCTGAATAACAGTAAAGTCATACAAATTTCGTCGCTGTCATATTGGGCTGACATTAAAAGTCGAGTTGGAGTAATGCCAGGCGACTCTTTCATGAGTGAGAGGCTAAAGAAAACAAAGTGCTGCCACCTAGTTTCGAAGAGGGCCTAAAGGTAACCTTGAAAAAATAGGGCTCCATCAAACTGTAGTGGCAACCTTGGAAATTTTTTAGCATTCCACATAAAAAAGTTTGATCATGTCAACATGAGTTTTGCAGCCTCAAGTCACGGATTATGAACCCATCACGAATCTGCCTCACCTCGGCATACACCTGACCCGACCCGACCTGGCCCGGGTCAAAATCAATTCAAATTCATCCCTCTTAGAGACCACTTTTTTTTAAAAAAAAAAAAAAAGAAAGAAAGAAAAAAACCGCGGAAGCTGTTGAATAATGAAAATTTGACTAGTATGAGACTCATGTCCAAGGACTGCAAAATGCATCGACACTGCGACAAATCAGGTCTGTGCTGATGACGTCACTGATGAGGAGCTGGATCTTGACGGGCTGCACGACGATGACGACAGCAACAAAAGTGATGAAGTGGAGCAAGAACATCTATTCAAGATGTCCAGACGACTTTGACCAAGAGTCGCCAAAGTTTCTAAGGCCGACTAATGAATTTAAGGCCTCATTCAGTAGTAAGTGACGTAACAATCGAAAGTTTTAATCCCAAACTCAGTAGAGCAGAGGAGTTTTGCAGCGGAATAACTTAACATTGAACGTTTAATTCCTATGGTCTGAGCGTCAATCTTCTAACAAAGTATCCGACATTAGAACCATTCAAGTCTTGAGCGCCTGATTTCTTTTCTACCTGCTGCTCGACTTAACCTTTGACGTGCTTTCCTTCATCCATAGCAGGCAAAGAAAAGAAATATGAGATCTTGTATCTTCTTTTTCAAAAACGACATTTCTTTGTAGAGCGCTGTCGTGTTAAGTTAGGATTTTCACTAAGAACCCGGGGGAGAAACTGCATTGTATTTATGAGTCTCCTTTGTAATCGATGGGTTCTCTCAGGCACATACAAAATACACACTCACACAACCAAATACATCGGTACACATAACATATTATTGCACGCAGTGTACGCAGGCACACGTATGCTAACGTATTACTACACATACAAGCATACACATGCTAACATGCTAATGCACACATTAAGCATTTGCGGGTAACCGAACCGAAACTGATATCCGAATAATTCCACACAAACCGAACCCTATCGTTTTTTTCACAGCAAATTTTGGTTCTGAATTTTGTGTCCAGCGAACAAATATTTGTTCCATCTGCCAGCAAAACAAACTGCAAACTGGTGAAATACTTATTCAGTTTGCCACAAACCAGTGATGCAGGAGTATAAGTATGTGTCAATCCTGAGCGGGCACGTACGTGCATTCCAAGCCAGGTCAGTAAAATAACATTCCGACCTAAGAATACATGAGTTTGGGGATGACCCGAAAACCGAACCAAAACCCGAAACTCTTCCTCCAAGCCAATTGCACCAGTAGCACACTTACTAACAGACAAAAACACACATACCAACATAGTAATGCACACATACTAACGTACTAGGTACTATACGTACACACACAGTGACGTACTAGGTGCATACACGCACACACATGTACTAAAACAGACCCGTTACAAATACACTGATGCACACACCAGTACCCACATTATGCTTATTCTAATTCACACATAGACACACACATATGCTCATGCACACACACGTATACTAACATCCTGGGGTGTCGACATCAAATTGTACGCAGTAGTGGTATCTTCGTCACGCATTGCACAGATGTGGAGAGGTGTTGGATGAGTTTAAGTGTTGCCATTGTTAATAAAAGACCTTATCCTATCGATCGTTATAACTGTTCCTTACTTGGCCCATCAGATTGATCTGACTGCTGTACCGATTTTTAGTCTGAGTGCACACCAGCACTAATGCAGCACTAATGCACACACACACTAACATCGTAATGTAAGCACAGTCACACACATGGTAACACGACTCCACACACATACAATTGCACACACTCGCACACCCATGTTACCTGTAATCTACTACTAAAGCCCACATATTTCTTACTCGGCCCACCTCTACTGGCCACCCGGTTCAACAGTGGGGCTCTATTGAGAGGACTTTTTTCCCGAATGCCAGCAGAACTTAGGTTTAGAGGTTCGAGCCGAGTCAGACTCGAATTTGGAACATTTATTGAACAGTTCTTTTTAAGACTGCTTTAGTCTACTTTTGACCACTAGCGAGTCTCACGTTGTCCTTTAACATCCCTGCAAAAGTTGTTTACAGCATACGAACAAGTCTACATAAACTTCAATGCACAATGATGGCATCCGAACACTCCAACATCTTTTACCTCTTTTTTCAGTATGACTCGATCTGACTGGAACTCGAACCCTTTGACCCGTGAATGATTTGAGTACGTGCCAAAAGTCCTCAGAGCGCGAGCTGAGTCGAGTCGAGCCTTGACTCGAGACAGCTCCATTCAACCCACCTCATTTGTCTTTTTCGCACTTGAACTGATTTTTGTCTCACCAATTCAACCCAACAACGATTAACTTCGCCTAAAGTAAGATAAGTTGCACATTTTAGCCACTGTCGAATGGCTACTTTTTGTTCCGCGTACGTCCAAACTGCAAGTAACACAGGGTGGTCCAATGGAGGTGGCCTTTTTAGCATTACTGGTGTCACAGAATTGATGGAGTTGCCCTGAACGTGAAATTTCCTTCTCTCATATCTCGCTATTTACGTAAAGTACTCGGTATTTTTTAACTTTTAAGACACAAATAAAGAATGATTTTTCCTGCAGATCTCCCTGTGCAAGTACAAAACGCGACGTAGATGAAAATGAGGGGACGGAACTTCCATCCAAAATCACGCAACCTCAAAAATCTCGCCTCATCCTGGGTGCACTGAGCTATGGTCCATTACCTGCATGCCAGAACCGACGTGTCTAACCCTTTTTTGCCACACATTTTTATCTATGGAGACTACAGCGCTTCAGAAAGATATGTGAGGCCTGCTAGGGGTGGATCGGATGGAATGATTTAAGATGTGAATCAAAGGAGGAATGTCCAAGCTGAAGTACGTCTTAAATCACGTAAGGAAGGAAAAAAACGTTCCCCCCCCCCTCGAGGCCCAATTCACATTGAGTAGATGTTTTTCTGTTGGCTGAGATTTAGCGATGCATCAGAAGGAATGTACTCTGGACAGAGTCATGTCAGAGTCAGTAAAAGTCAAGTGAAGTGAGACAAATTTCTTGGTTTTTACTGTTGGGTGAGATCGGCTTGGAGAATGAATCGATTCAGATTGAAGCAGAAGTCATGGAAATATGATTATGTTGTCCTTAAAATTAAAAAAGCAACTTAGCATCAACTTTTCACTCTCACTGTTCTAAAACTTAAACAGTATAATCCATCTTTAAAAGTGCAGACAACCTTTTCCATTCGCTGGTGGAACAAAGTGTTGCCAAAGAGTTACATACAGCTCATAAAAAGGGTCGAAGTGATCTGGCAAAAAGGGGCTTCATCAAGTCGTTGTGGCAACCTTGGAATTTTTTCAGCATTCAGGATGCGAAGTTTGAATGAATCAACACGAGTTTGCAGCCTACGAGTCCTGTATAATGAACCATGAAGAGTCTCTCTCTTGAATCAGCAAAAACCTGACTCTCCCTGTGCTGTCCCTGGGTCAAAATCAATTCGAATCCACCCCTATGCTGATGTGGTTGTCGGGGGTCATAAGAGAACTTGAATCATGAATCAGCAAAAAATCCAGGTCAAAATCAAACCGAATCGATCTCTGTCTTGCACATATCTGCGGGGTTACTACAAAGTCCCCAGTATTACAAAGTTGGCCTAAATCCAAGGGTACTGAGACTTTGTGTAGAGTGTGCATTAGTACACAACCACCACTGAACGGAATATCAGTGTGCCTCCTGTATGTGACACAAATGTTTCCTGACTGCATCAACAGCTGCGCAGATGCAGCTTCGCCAACATGGAGAAGCTGGCTCTGATTCAATCTCGATCCGAGATTGAATCGAATCCCGAATTGAGATCTTGGCTTGTTCCCCATCCCTAGTATTTAACTTACAGTGCCGCATTTGACTCAACCCTAAGTAGGGCCCGAAGTGACTAGAACCAGACTGGTTTATGACTTATAGGTGATTCCGAAAGCACTTTTGGCAGCTTTAAATATGAGCCTAGTACATGTTTCTGATCGGGATCAGTCACATGTGACATTGCAGCTCAAAAATTGCATTGATATCGCTTATGTCACCAATGTAAGCCCTTAGAAATGCTAAATTTGTTTTCTCACACCATATGACGCCTAGAATGGAACTAAAATTTTATGGTATAGCTGAGTGAAGTCACATCTATTCAAGTCACCTCGAGTCAAACTTACATCCCCAATGAGTTTGAGCCGCCATCCGAGAAATCCATATTCGAGTTATCTCTGGTGAGTCAGCACAACACTAACAACGATATCGTGTGAACTGCCTGGACTTGCGACATCGCGGAAATTAATGGAGGACATGCATGACGCGATACTTGAGAAGGGGATATCAGGTGCCGACTGTCTCGGCAAACAGCCTTGCGTTGGCCTGGTGGCAACCCTGCATAAACCGAATCCTGGGAACTCTGGGTCTGCTCCATCTGAGCTTCTCAGAATCAATCAATAATGCTTTTGGGCCTCTCTCGTCTCTCTGGCACCAATTACACCTTGTTGAACAAGACAGTGGGGAAATGAGTCACAGGAGGAAGAAAAAAGGCCTGCGAGCACGCGACCTCTTTCCGTTTCCCCCCATTGTTATTACTACTATTATTATAGTGAGTAAAAAGGGCCAGAGGAGTGAGGAGGGGGACAAGGTCACGGGTTGAGAAGACAAGTGATGGAGTGTCCTGGGCATCAATTGTTGAAAAAACAAAGAAATATTCTAAAATATGCAGAAATTATGCCTCGGAGGCCGCTCACGACTTATGAAGTCATCCTTTTTTTTACTATGGGAAGAGAGGTTAATTGTCAAGTGTCAGTTTTGGCAGGAAGAAGAGGATGGAAAAAAACACATACGAGCGTGGAAAGGAAAACAATTTTAGTGTTATAAATGAATGTAAACGAAGACGTCGTCACTGTTGAAAAAAGTTATTCCTCTATTTAGTCATTGAGGTAGAGGAAAAACACGTGACTTGAGGACGAAAAATAAGTCATTGTGCCAAAAAGTGCATGAACATTTCTTTAGTTTTGCACGAACATGAAATTCGACCTAAAAAGTCAACAAATGGGAACATTTTTCCTGTGTTCCTTTAGCGTGGTAATTTTGATAAGTAATTACAACGAAATAATCGACATCCGCATAAACGGGATTTCCGTATAAGTGGTGTAACTGATATTGTCTGTGTGGTAAAGCATATTGTTTAAGGGGGGAAATTAAATCTAGGCATGATTGGATAATTGGGAGTTTATAGGGCCAGCCAACCTTGGTATTTGATGCATCTGTCCAAAAAGAACTAAGTAAAATGATACATTTTCTGGATTTCCAGGCCAGAATTCCAAAACCACACAATTACTCCTTATCCAATCCAACATATGCACATGTAAGATGTTGTGCTATGTTTCTAGTCTGATGAAATCAAATAAAGTCAACAAACATCAGAAAAGACATAGATGTGCGTTGATCAAGCTCTCTGGTCAAAAGAGATGTTTGGTTACACGGGAGTTTTGCCATGCCAAAAGTAGCCCCGTTTATCGGGATTCAACTGTATTCACTTGGCGGCCATCGTAAATGTTTATTTAAATTACTTCATACGTTTGGGTCATTTCATTTTTGATATGTGTTTCCTTTATTTTTTCTTTATATAGCGTTCTTTTTCTTGAAGTTTGTTGTATTCTTACCTCACGGCAAGTGAGGCCGCATATGCAGGTCTTTTTTTTGGGGGGGGGGGATATCCCCAAGCAGGCAAAGATCTTCAAATTAAAGAATGTTTCCAACACTTTTGAGCTCTGAAACCGACTTTTCCATCTTAGGAAATGAGTACCATAGTGAACAGTTCAGTGCCTCTGATGAATTCATCATATGGAGTTATATGGACCTTTAATTTTTCATGAATTGGTTGTGCAAGTATAGTGGGACCTCTGTGAGACAATCCTATGCGGTATAAGAGTCCCTAGCAAGATTTGAATCCTCAGCAGAATAAGAATCCTCTGCAAAATAAGAATGTTGTGCCGCATAAGAATCCCCTACGATGGAGTCCTTCTTAGTACGGGGTATCCTGCGCTGTTTGTTTGTTTCTTTGTCTGGAGTCCTCTGCTTCTAGAACTAGTTCAGGTGCCAAGTATGGGGTGGGGGGAGTAATCTAAAAGACTTTTTCATTCTCCCAAAAATCTCATTCGTAGCTTAACAAATAAACATTTATTCTATACCCCTTTGATTCATGGCCTGACCAATGCGGTCCCTACAAATGAAAATGACCAAACCTGTGTCCTGCGCTGTGTTCCACTGTTTGAGAGTAGGGCAACAGCTTTTTTCAACCTACAATTTTTTTCTCTCTGATAGTTAATGCTCATGGAAGTAAGTCTTGCTTCATTGAATTTTAAAGCCAAGGGAAATATTCCTTAAGTTATATTAAATGTTGCAACTGGCTGCCTTTCCGTCGAATGACGAACCGATGCGACTCTCACATGTTGATCACCTGTGTGCAGATTGTCTCGTCTGACATGGATGCCACCACCTCTTCCACAGTTTTCTTTTTTGTCGGCAATGACTGTGGATCTTGACCCCTGCAAGATCGTTTCCTTCAGAAGATCTCAGAAGCAACGATAGAATGGTGAAAGATCTGGTGAGTTCAACGGCCGCATATCAGGGTAGCCGCTGATGTGAAGGGACTTTTCTCAGGACAAAATCGACATTCATGAGCTTAAAAGTAATGTACCAGAGAGAGAGAGTGGAACAGAAGAAATACAAGCTCTGCCAACACAACTCTCAAAAATTATGAAAATCCTCCGCTGTAACAGACTTCTACGTTGTATTAGAATCCCCTGTGGTATTTGAATCACCTGCACCATAAAGATCCTCCCGTAGCAGTACAATCCCCTGCGGAACCAGAATCCTCTGCAGGATTAAGATCCTACGTAGTAGAAGCATCCTCTGACCAGCTCTCATAGAGAGGTTCGAATATAATTCATTTGAGCTTTGATAACTTTTCTCCTGAATTCCTCCGACACAATGTCTCATGAGAATATGGCCCCACTAAGCTCAAGCTCATACCTTCATGACTCGTGACTGATGTCAATTTGTTACTCGCTGTCATTTTGCAGACAATTACTCCATAATAAAGTCTGCAAGTACTAAAGATGCAGCCTAATAGAACCTAATGATAGCTGCTGCTGGCCTCTCATTGTCACGCAATCTTGAGGACTTCTCGTCCTTCCTGCTTCATGCCCCCAAACTGCGCAATTCCCCCACCCCACCCCAATACCCATTGTTGCTGTGTTTAAAGTTATGAACAAATATGGAGCAGCCTGAACTCACTTTAATTCCACATATGTGGGTTCATGTGTGTTTGCGCACGATTGGGCTCCTGACAGAGGAGCAGAGACGTCTCAAATGAGTGCTCATTTTTTTGGGTAGTCCATCAGAGAGGGTCTTGGAGACCTCCCCTGTGCCAGACCCCCTCCTTGATAGCACTGTGCAAAAAAAATAAAAAAATAAATATCCTTGCACAGCAGGAGGTAAAGTGGGTAATTGCTCATTTGCATGAAATTGAAACGCGTGGAAGAGAAGAAAATGCAGAAGAAGAGAGAAAAAAATGATTGGTGTCTTCCTGATTAGTGATCCGTTGTGTACCTCATTACTACGTTTTCACCTCATTGTCTCTGCCTGCGTGCTGTACAAGGCCGAAGGCTAGGATCCAGACCTTCGGTGTCATTTCCACATGGAACAGTAGTCATTCCATATGGTCACAATGGTCACCAAGAGTAAAAGTGCTCATACTGAATGTGCATGACAGGGAATCTTAGGCGGCCAAGAATGAGCTTAAACGTCATTCTCGTTTACCCTAAGAACCTTAAGCTCATTCAATATCACTCATCATCAGTACTGAGATTCCGCTAACCAGCATCCACGGAGCTTGGACACTTAACCGAGTCCTCGATGACCCCCAAATGAAGAGTAACGTTGATAAGAGTGACTTTTCAAAAAAGTTGTGGCTATGCAGATAGAGTAATCATTCTGTCATCAGAAAAACAGTGAGTAATTGCACATGGCCATATAGAGCAACGACGGTACACTTGTAGGTGCGGACGTGCCCTATCCGTTCTTCCTCTTCAGTCTCCAGATTGGCAGAATTCGGTGCAATTTTCTGAAATTATAGGGGGGCTCCGTCCATAAGACTTGGCGAGGAGGCATAAGAATTTCCTGCTCAGCTCAATTGGCATCTACCACTGGAAGTTCAGTCTCATCTCTTTAACTTCTCCAATTGTACGTGGCACTGACGTCACAGTCTAGCAATGGAGGATAGTTTGGGCTCTGCAGTAAGACGCGTGCGAGCATTAACCTTGCCATAATACTTGAAAAGAGATATTTGACTGTTGTCACAAGGCTCAGCCTGAGGTAAGGCAATGAAAGTCACTGCAGGCAACGGTGAGCACAAGTTTGTGGCAACGCTGACATCCTCTGAGGAGGACTTGACACGACAGCAATCTTCATGCAGTTGTGCAAGTTTGATGGTTAAGAAAATCCGCAAGGCTGGAACTTGTCGCTGAGGACGTACTGAGAGTGGAACTTCATGGAGACGTTCCCCATGGGATCTGATATGAGTACATGACACAGCGACAGCTGCACTGTGCGCTACTTCATGTCCTTGGCAGGGATGTTGGAGACGAGGCTGATCTTGACGGAGCTATCTATGTAGCTTGCCAAACAATACTCATAAGTTGCATTGTTCAATGGTGTACTCAGTCTTCAAGGTGTTTGTGCATATTTATTGTATTTGTGTGTGTGCATCTAACTCTGTTTTGCTTATGTGATTGGGTGCGTGTGCGTGCCGTCGACTGGACAAATTGCAGAGGAGCCTAAACACTGGATCGCTCATGGTAGGAATTATAAATAGTTTAAAATTATACAATCATTCAAAAGTCATTTAAAAGAACTCGACGAACTGCAGAATAGGGCACAAGGTTTTGAACCACAAAGGGATGTTGTTATTAATATTCCCGAGATAGTGTCAAACCAATTTTGCAGACATACAAATTGTACGAGCGGACTGGAAGGGAAAGAGCGAAAAAACAAAACAAATATTCCACATGGCCTCTTTTAAAGCCATAATTACAGCGCCCAAACGCCGAGGGAAGGCTGCACGCACGGTGTCCGTGGACTCCCTTGTCAAGGAGGCCCTCAGCCTGTCGGTGCTAGCCCGGGGCTCGACGAGTCATAGCTACACGTTGCAAGTTTAAAAAAATAGTGAGTCACCTCGACTGATTAAACTTTAACCACCCTGTGAAGGAAATCGCACAGGGTTGCCATTTTTTTGCGCAATCACCGAGATATTAGTGTGTCCCTCTCACCATTCTCCTCAGGTCATTTTCCCCCTCCGCTCACTCGTTGTTCAGGCTGTTCTTGAGCATCTTGAGCACCACCGAACTCGACTATGAAGAGGGGGGGAAAACACCTCATCTTCCCATTAACTCCTCTTCCTCTCCTCTTGCGCCCGCACTTAGGGACTTAATTACCCCTTCACTCCCCGATCTTGCAGCCACGACTGAGGGAAAAAATGAGCAGTGCGAGGAAAAGGAAACAGACACACAGAATCCTGCGCGTTTCTTTCTTTTTTCTTCTTCGTCACAGACCAATTTAAACTGACGTGAATCTATCTCCTCATATATAGACACACGCGCGCGCTCGCACTCTCGCACGCGCACGCGCTACAGATACACAACAAGATTGCTCGCAGAATGTAGAAGCGAATGGGTTTTGCTGCCGCCATTGTTTTTCTTCTTCTTTGCTTCCTCCTTGAACACGCGCTAGTCTTTAGACAAAACAATGCTGCACATGTGCGTGTGTGTGTGACCTCCTCTTTCCATTACCTTCTTTACCTCTTCAAGGTGGAAGATGGAGGGCCTGATCCACTTTTAGGGAAATTTGTTCCTCTGTGTGTGTATGTGTGTGTGTGGAGGGGGAGGCTTTCCTCAAGTCACACTTGGCCTCAAGTCTGAGGGGTCTAAATGTCCTTCTTATGGACTCAGCTTGTTCAAGCACCCAGTAACTTTACAGCGGGTTCTACGTCGTGCTGTTGTTCTTGGCCACTTTCTTGACGTCTGCAAGTTCTGCAAGAGCAGTGAGAGCAGAGATTTTGCTTGGGCAGACAAATCTCTCCACCCTCTACAAATAACTCCCGAAATCCACGAGGAAAAAGGCAACTTTATCGCAAGGCGCCTCTCTTGACTGATGCTCATGTATTGGCTTGCGCGCGAGCGTGCGCGCATGCAAAGGTGCGCGCTTTTTTCCGCACTGAAAGGGTTAAGGCATTGCGTAGCAGAGGTGTCTGAAGGATGGTGGGCGGGAAGGGGGGGAGGGCTTCTAGTAGCTAAGGGGGGTTGGGGCTCCCCTCCCCTCCCCAATTTTGCCCTCCCCTCCTCCTTGGGAGGTGCGAGAGAGCAAAAAACCCATCTGTGGAAGGAAAAGAAGCACAAAAATCGAACGACGGCCTAATGGATGGACAAAGAGAGGGAGGCGAGGTGAAAAATTGACTTTTTCTGCCCCAACAGAGGGTCCAACGCGCACTCTGGATGGTGCGCACGGTAATTTGTATTGGTAAATACAGGGTGTTTCGGGAAGTTGCCCTCGGGCTGCTGCACTGACACGCAGAAGAATTTTCTCCCACGTAAGTGATCATGCAAATTCGTGCAGTCTGTCTGACTTCCTTAATTATTCGTAACGAGGAGCAATTCCTGATCGATCTGCATCACCCTGTAGAGCAGCGCTGACAGGAGTCCTGCACTGCACAACTACGACGTCCGTCCGTAAAGGGCGCACTGTATGGAAACTTTACGGAATGCGTACGCAAAAGACGCGAGGTCGACTGAGCCAACAAAAAAACAACCCTAATTCAATACCTGTGAGTTGCTCCGTGCTCATGAAAACCGCAAACACACGCGAAAAGGGAGTCCGAAAAGCGCAAAATCATCGCCGCATGTTTCAGGTTCTCTGGTGATCCCGACAACACACGAACGTAGGGATGGGTTCGGATTGGAGTTGACCCGGGCCTCGCCGGGTCGACTCAGGGTTTTTTGCCCACTTCAGAGACTCTCACGGTTCGCAATCCATGACTCGAGGCTGAAAAATCGCGTCGACTCATTCAAAATTTTATCATGGATGCTGAAGAATTTCCAAGGTTTTCACGAAAATTTGATAGGGCCTCTTTTTTTGCCAGATTACTTGGTGCATTTGAGCCGTTCTTGAGAGCAGCGCAGTCCTAGCCGTTAGTCACGTCCGCGGGGATGACGTCACTGCACACGCAGCCGTAGAACTTGTTGAGCTCGAAGTTTCTTGTGAAGTGGGAAATTCAGGTCCTTAGACGCAATATTGAGTACAGAAGTTCAACAGTTTGACTGCCCATTTGGATGCTACAGTGCCCAAAAGTTGGAGAGGGGGCCTGAAGAAGAGGCTTGAAATTTATGGGGTCAGAGTTGATGCAATTGACAGAAAATTTCCTGAGGTGGTCACGCCCCCTGGGCTCCCACATCAGGGGAGTGCCTTTCCTTCCTGGACTCCCATGGGTGTGTCAGTAGGACAAAACCACTTGTTCATCAGAAGAGGTTTCAAGAGTTCTGAGAAGCACAACAATGCTTGTCTCCTTTGCTGAAATGCGGAAACAAGAACAATTTAATGACGTGATCCTTTACCCTGAACATTAGCATTAAATTGAGAGTAATGATAAGTGTGTGTGCAATGTGTCGAAAAAGCAAAAGTCTTGAGAATTGAGAACCATGACTAATCTGGAGATCATTTAATCCAGAATAGACTGATCTTCAAGCTGCCACAGCCCCAGGGCAGAATCTTTCCTTTTTGTGCTTCTCAGAACTCTTGAAACCACTCCTGATGAACAAGTGGTTTTGTCCTACTGACACACCCATGGGAGTCCAGGAAGGGAAGGCACTCCCCTGATGTGGGAGCCCAGGGGGCGTGACCACCACAGGAAACTTTCTGCCAATTGCATCAACTCTGACCCCATGAATTTCAAGCCTCTTCTTTAGGTCCCCTCTCCAACTTTTGGGCACTGTAGCATCCAAATGGGCAGTCAAACTGTTGAACTTCTGTACTCAATCTTGTGTCTGAGACTCTCAACAGCCCATCTGAGCCCATTCTGCTACAGACGCCGCCGTGGGCGGTGCATAGCTGATTTTCTCCCTGGCAATTACTTATGACCAGGACTGTACGTAACTATTGGTCAACAATTTGATTCAAGCTGTTCCTCAGTACCAAAAGAACACTCGATTTAACCTTGACTCAACTGTCAAATGTCGAATTTCATTGATCCTGATTTCACCCTGACCCGAACTTGTTCCATCCGATACATCCCTAATTCCTGCCTGACAAGAGATAACCCACCCAGTGAGAATGGGGCCTCACAGCTGAGGGTAGTTTTTGTCCATCGCCTTCCTGGGAGAGGAAGATACCTTTAAGCAGTGTTTAGGCTAGCACATTCCTGATGCTGCTTATGTATTGCCCATTTATTGCAGAACCCTCTTTTCTGGGTCTCGACTGTGACCTATGCGAGGCGTTACATACACGGTCTGAGGGCGGAGGGCAGAAGACAACAAGGCCGAAAACAGAACAAGGAAAATTGCAGGCTCGTTATGGCCAGGTAACTTGCAATTTAATGCAAAATCCATGACATTTCACAAGTTATTTGATACCACAAGAAATATGAATGCAGGTGGCGAGAGAGATGAGCTAGGCTGACTTGGCTCTTGCTCTTTTGGTCCCTCCTCATTGCCCGGTTTTTTTTCACTTGCTCTCCCTAGATTTCCGAGTTTTTCACAACACTTCCCAGTTTGGTCAGCCGTGACCGGTGATCCCCAAATGTTCCCCCCTCCGCACTCAAAACAAGTCGAATGCGTAGCAGCAACTACGCGTTGAAGATCATATCAGCGTTAGTCGAGGACGCGAGAACGGTGCAGCCTTCACGGTGGGGAAAAAGTGATGTGGACTTTCTTTGTCCCCCCCTTTGCGTACATAACGAGTGGTGGAATGCAGGGGGGGGGGGGGTGTTCATCCTCAACTTTGATCACACTGTACCGACCCACGTGCATTCAGATGAGTTTTGCTACTTTTGTGCCTGTGCAAAATGAATGCTGAAGCACACATGCAAAAAAAAGGCAAGTGCTCAAAGGAGGGAGATGAATGCGTTTATACGTAGTTGAGCGAAATGAGCCATGCACGATCCTAATCCCATTGCGACTCGAAGTTACCACACTTCACGCACGTAAGAAATAAATGACTTAAGATGCTTAAAAAAGTTACTTGGCCGAGTAAAAAAAAATGCTTCCTACTCTTGTTCTTCACGATCTCGTCACGAAGTGATGCTGATTTTCCTCACGTCGGTTGCTTCTTCTAATTCAAGCGTGGTTTGTGTATCTCCAAGTGTGGGCGTACAAAAGATCTGCTCCTCTTTATTGAAGGCCTCGTGATAAGGCCTTTTGCGTCAACACCCCCTTCTATGACGGGCCCGTTTTCACCTACATGAAGAGATTTAGGGGCTCCAACTTTATTAGGTGGTGACGAAACACGATTATACAGAGAGTGCAGAGAATGACGTAGGTTGTGAGTGGCGGTTAAGAGCTCTTCTTGCACTGGTCCATGTCGTTGATGCCCGCCAGGTCGGCCGGAAAGGGGGACTCCGTGCACTTGGTGAAGTAGCACAGCTGGGCGTTGGTGCCCTCGCTGTACGGAACCAGCAACACGTTGCCTGCTACTGGGCCGATCAGCCCGTAGTCTTCGGCGAGCTTGTCGTGGTTTGTCTAAAGGGGAAGCGAAAGTAGAGCATCAACACATCCATCAACATTTTTGTTACACTAACGGTGGATCGGGCTCCAATGAAAAAAGTCAAGCTGTGAAAAGGCGTTTGAGCTCGGGCTCAACTCAATTTCATCTCTGCTATGTATATTTTCTCAAGCCTGAGCTGGAACAAACTCGTTTCAAGTCAGACTTGTTGGACCCACAAGGAACCTCTTGGACTTCCGGGCTCAGCTCAATTTGTCACAAGCCTGAGGTGGAACAGGCTGACACCAATTCAGGCTTGTCGTGCTCACAATGGTCTTGTCAGACTTGGAGACTCAGGCTCGGTGCAATTCCATCCCAATCAGTAGTGATGGTTTCGAATATAGGAATGTCGATCTCAAGTATCAATCGATCATAAGGCATCGATCTCCAACAGTTCTCGCGAACTCGTTCGAAAATTCCCAGAGCAATAACCTTGGGTAATCGATGTTTTGTTTACAAAGTCTTTGAAAATGTGGAAACGCCAAGGGTTCCTTGGGGAACACCACCTACGGCAGGCTGTTGTATAGCCCACCCAGCATTCCTGAATTGTCACTGAACTGGTTGCACTTCTTAGTCAGGATGTCTCCAGCGATGTTTGGTAGGAATGGGCAAATTTTCGAACCGTTCCACCGTTTCACATGTTCGACACTCGAGCAGTTCGCCAATCACTAACTATCAAATCTCTGACCTGTTGCCTCGCCGACCCGAGATCAGTGGTGCAACCCGTCTGCTTCTCCGTGATCTTGATCGTCTTGCCGTCCTTCTGCTTGTACACGAGGTACACGTGAGGGTGGAAAAAGGTGTCGTCATTGGTCACCAGCTCGCTTCCGTCGTACTGGAACCTGTCAGATCGCACGTACAAGTGTAGGATTGTGCAAGTCGCCAGATGGGTGTGGCATATACTTATTCAGGATTAGCTACATATTGCTTGGCCGTATTCTGACACTTTCTCTGCTTTGATCAAGCCGATGTTTTATCTGTCACAAAAAGCGCTATATAAGTCTGCCCGTCTGTACCTCTGTCACGAGGTTGACACCCCTGCTACGGCACCGATGGTCCCCCAACTTGGTCAGCAAACGGCACTTTTCACGGGTCGTGGAATGAGGTGGGGATAAGGTGAAAAGTGCATCTGGAGGAAATCAAGGTCCAAAGTTGCATTCAGTACATGTGTAGTAATTCTCCTCCCCTCTCCCCAGTGAGGTCCTAGATAGCTCCTGGGGACTAAGACTTCGAATAGGTCTATGCATTTTGGGAATCATAGTATCTTGCTGTGTAGTACCTGCCTGACTTATGAGCATGAGAGATAGACAGACAAGTCTTGAAATAACCCGAGCAAATCCGGGCACCTTGGCTGGTATAATAAAGTAAAGGTCATGTGAGGGGTCGGACAGGTTAAATCAGCGAATTACCCCCCCACCTGTCCCAGAAGTGGGGTGAAAAGTTTTGCAGGAACCTTCAGGTACGTATTTTCTCTTTCTTTCGCACTACTGGAGCATGTTGAGGTGAAGATTTGATGCGGGCCATGTAGACCCAATACTTGGGCTCGATGTTGGGGACAGTTGCTACGATTGCCGACGAATCTCGACAGTCGCTATGAGTTTCCACAGTCGGGACCATCGTCTTTGTCCGGGTAGTCATACTGAGGGTTGCAAAGAAGTCGCGCTCGTGGAAAATGTCTACGCCGAGGACTGTATTTTGAGCTGACATTTCCAGAAAATAGAGAAAAAGTATCCTTTAGCGAATAGTGCTGATATTTTGAAAAAGTGTCAATACTCTATCCGGTAGTCGAGTGTCATACGGTCCTACACTAAAGTACTTCTCATTTCGCGAATGGTAACAAAAGGGACGGTAAACAGTTGAACACAATGTAATCAACATTAAATTACATTCATCTTCTTACGCGAACGAAGGAATCCAGTCCATGTCGACGGTCCCGGTCGAGATGTCGGTGCCCTTGATGTTGGAGACGAGGTAATGGGTGAAGAATGACTTGGTGTCGTCGTCAGTGTTGTTGATGCCATTATCCTCCACTATCAGAGTGTAATACGCAGCGGGATCGGCCGGCCAACTCACCATTGGCTTCTCTGTCATCTGTGGAGGAACAGTTATATATTTATGCACATATTACGAATTACGCTGACCATTTCAGTTTTGATCCACTCTCCAGGCTTGACGTTCCAGCCGTTGAACGCAACCGTGGCCTCGGCCATGGGGATCTCCTTAACCTTGTCGCCGATGACGCCACTCTTCTCCCAACCCTCCTTCCACTGCATCCCTCCCGCCGAGGGGAACGTCTCCAGGATCTGGCTGAGGCGCTCAGTACAGGCCATGTTGAAGGCGAAGAGCGAGCACCTAAAGGACAGAAAGCTCTGGAAGTCTCTTGTCAACACAGAACAGCTTGCACTGGGTCATACCTGAAATATTGGTACTCATCAGGCCCGTCCTTCTCATCTTCCTTGGCACATCTCTTCTCCATAGGCTTGATCCTTTCTGACAGAGCAGATTTTTCCAAGTCCTCTTTGATCTGTGGAAGAAAAGGCTGCTTTATTTGAGACTCTTGGCAGGGAAAACCAAGTAAGACCTTCTTCCTGTCCACGTCCCAATCGTCGTTGACCCAGCCGATCTCCTTCAGGAAACATTCCTGAGCTTTCAACTGCTCGCCTCGGTACGGATCCACGGGCACGTCGTTAGTGCATTTGTTCAATGTCTGCAAAGAGATGACATCGATCAAGTCCCTCGTCGCCGCCAACATTTCGTGTAAAAGATCTCACTCGATATCCTTTGACACACATGTCCCATGCCGCGGTCATCTTGTTTTCCGAGAGCTCCGCGCCCCAGCAGTGGGCCAGTGTGTCCTTCTGCGCCACCTCGACGGGCGCCAGCACCTCCCTGGCCCAGAAGTAGGGGCGGTAGATTAAGAAGATGGTGACGAGGAGCGCCACCGCCAGGATGAGGATGGTGGCCACTAAGGAGATGGTCAGACAAGGGTTGCGCTTGACGCGATGCGCCATGCCGTTGTCACCCACGCCCATGCTCCTGGTCAACGACGACTTCCTAGCAGTTTTTGCAGCAGAGTTGCCACCATGAAAACAATCCCTTCTTTGTCTCTTTGTCGCTGCTTCTGCCTTTACCCGCGAACGAGCTGCAAGAACAAGGCCTACTTTGGCACTAATAGCCAGAGGGAAGCCTTTCACAGTGGGCCCAACAAATGGGCCTTTGGCCAGCAGAATCAATGTCACCTCACACCCCGGGCTTTAAGGCGGAAGAGCAGAAGACAAGTTATTACGCCAACTTCTTCATCCGCCGACCGTCAGCTAAGTCAAACGAGCGTCGTCACATAAAATGCCGAACAAATGGGTGTCGGCAGACGGGGAGTGCGTAATTATATTACATTCGAGGCGTTACTGTTGAAGGCGCCATATGGAAAACCGATGAAACAGCCATGCGTCTGTCTGTACTCACCCTTTGTATGGTTTGCAGAATAAATATAAAGTTTAAAACATTTGTGGACACGCCAGATACTCATCCATTGTGTGCGTTAGCACCTGTCGGCTGTCTAATTTATAGGACTCACCTGCTTGAAGTGGTGGACAGCTGTGCCAAGCCATTACTGCTACCACTCCAGCAAATTGATGTTACACTTACTGTGCTTGTTATATTGTCGTTTTAACGCACACTTTGAAGTTGTCATTTTTGTTGCGCATGTAAAGACACGCAGTTTGTGCCGCAAATAGCGAAATTTTTGCACATGCTGTAGTGTGCGTACTATTTCCGGCATTGCAGATCAACGACGTCATCGTCAGCGAATCGCCTTACCAGAGGCACTTATTGCTCTTGCTTATTTTTGCATGTGTTGCTCTCAGTAACGCCCTCGTAGTGAGAAGAAAGCCTGAGTCTCCAGGGGGCACGAAAAATCCATATGCCCTTGGTTACCAAGACAAGGACACAACGTACGAACACGCACATTCTAATTGAAGGTTATAATGCAACAGGACAGACCGGCATGTAAAGGATAGGCAGGTCACTGCCCCAGACACTCAGGTCCATCGTTCACAGACACTAGCGGCAACGGCCACGGCCTCTTCGAGCACGTGGTAAAGAAACAGAGCATCCTGTCTGCGGCCGGGGAGGTGTAGGGGACCAGCATCACGTTGGCGGCGATGGGGGTGCTGAGGTTGTACTTTGCGGACAAGATGCTGTGGCCTGTCTGAAATTGGGATTGAACTTGCCCACGTTGGACTAGCTGGGGATGTGCGTATGTACGTGTGCGTCACAATTACAGTAAACGCAATTTCTCTAAGTAGATCTATAAATGTTTGGCTGTTGGGGGAGGGCCTCAACTCCAACCAGATGTGAGGGGACAGAAGCCAAGGAAAACAACAACTTCAGCTGTGATTAGTAACATTTCCATCCCCTTTCCCTCCTTATTCGACCAACACTGACCAGGAGTTGAAGCTGAACCATGACTGTTCTTATCCTTCCCCACCATGCAGTTCTTGATGGCTTCGATCAAGTTCAAGGGTTAAGCTGGTTGCTTTTGCTCGTTCACCTGAGCTCTTGGCTTATAGAACGTAGGAATTTCTGTTATTGACTTCGAAAATGGTGACAATTCTCTAAAGGGGACAATTTAGGCTCTTCTCAAGTGGGTCGCTTTTATTGGCGCCAGCTGTATTCGGACTTATTTTGACCCTGGTTGGGTCTTTTTGCCAAGTTGAGACACTCTTGATTGTTCATTATCCGTAACTTTTAGATTGCAAACTAGCATTTGAATGCTTCAAAATGTCCTTCCGAAAGCTGCAGCGTCTCCAAGTTACACAAAAGAATCATAGATTTCCCTTTTGCAAGCCTTCTAGGTGCATTGGACTTGGACCCCTTTTGTCAGCTGTTGGTAGTGGGGGTTTTACGGCAACGTTTCACTTCAATGATTTCCCACCAATAGAATGACTCCACTGTAATCCTTGATCCTACCCGATGCAACTGTAAACGCCAAGAAATTTATCTAAATGGACTCTGAATCGAATCTTTAGTTGGCTCCTTCCCCATCCCGAGTACTTAATCAGCTCTGCTGCACTTGACTCGACCTGAAGTTGAATCACGCATGAGTATAGTCCAGATTTTTGGTGATTAAATGGTGATTTGGATACCGGTTTTTGTGGACTTGTGAATAAGTCAAATGCATGTTTCTGATCCGGACCAGCCACAAGTGACAGCTGCTCAAAGATGTTTGAAAAATTGCGTTAAAACTTAACGTTTCTTATCTCACCCAGCCCTCAAAAGTGCTAAATTTGTTTGTCGTGGTTGGAAAAATCCCTATTCAAGTTAGAGTCATTTTCTAGTGAGTCTATACAAGTCTAGTACTGACAACATGACACTGACTTGACATTTAAATTGTGTAGCGCGGCTGTGAGTGTATCAGTAAGTATACCTTTATTCTATCGCCACTGACGATGTCGGCGGTGCATCCAGCCTGCCTCTCCGTGAAGGTGGTCCCCAGCTTGCCGTTCCTCTGCTCGGAGACCAAGAAGAGGTAAGGATGGAAAAAGGTCGGGCCAGAGTGGACCAGCTGAGCAGGAGTCACGCTGGTATTGAGCTGAAGGCTAAAGGAGCCTCTTAAGTAGCAATTGTAAGAGGCAAATTTCAACTACCTAAAGGGCGGAATCCAGTCGAAGGACTCCAGTCCTTGACTGACATTACTTCCAGGAATGTCGAAGACCATCCAGTGCAGGAAGGTCCGGTTGCCCGGGATCCCGTTGTCCTCAACCATCAGGGTGTAAAAGGGGTCCGGGGAGGAGGGCCATTGGACCATGGGAGGCTCTAGCATCTGGGGAACAAAATGTCGCTTCGCCTATAGCTTCCTCCACTTTGTGCCCACCTTGTCTGTGGTGACGCTCATGCCCGCCGTCAGCTTGACGCCGGACTTGAAGCAGACTTCGGCCTTGCTCTTGGGCACCGCCGGCAGTCTTGCTGGGACGAGTCCTAGACGATCCCAAGTGCGGTGCCAACCGGTGTCTCCCGACTCTCCTGACAGCATAATAATACAACTGAACTTCAATCTCACAATATTTTTGCCCCACGTGAAGTAACATTATGCTTATACTAACATTATTGAATAGAGAATGTGTTAAACAACTTAGCGTCATAGGTCACCAAAATATAAATCACGATAGATGAACTAACCAAAGCGGACTTGTCCGTCGGCTCCATCTAAGATCCCACTTGTAGTCGGACTTTGCCAACTCAATAGTACCGAAACAATCAAACGACGAAACATAAGTTGACCCAAAATTGCTTTTTAAGAACAAATTTGGTCACAATCTCGATCAACCGTTTAGGGGAAAAACTTCGTTATTCTTTGCTTTGACATTGCCACTGAGGATCCATTACACCGAAGACCACAAAATGAGCATTGTCCACCCCTCCGCTCGCGACAGACTTTGCTGAAGGACCGGTACAGACAGCGGAAATACTCCAGGTCGTCGGTCTGATGCATCCAGCTCCAGCAGACCTCGTCATCAAGTTCTGCTGGTAAGGAGAAGGCGGCGGTGGGGACCGCGGACCACTCGAAGCGGATCTCGTCGTCCGTGGCCGTGGCGCGCTTCGTGCCAAAAACTGCCTGAAATGGTCACTTGAAGAGCAAGAAAAAGAAAAAAAGAGTGATCGGATCAGAGCTGACGTCGAGTAAACACCACTCCACGCCCTCTGCCTCGTCGCAATCCTGGATGAATTTGCAGTCATCCCCATGTCTCTCGGTCTTGGCGAAGTAGACGGTGACGACTGTAAGAAAGGCGACGGCCGCCGTCATCACAGCCACCATGACCTGGGGACGCTGGCCCGGCGGACACATCACGTCTCCCTTTCGTGCAAGATCTCTTCTTCGGTACTTCCTTTATTAGTTCCTTCAAGGGATTGGTTGAGTTTTGCTTCTCATCAGGGCTTCAGCACCCAAATCCGTTGATGGCCTCCACCAGACAGATCCGGCACACGAGAATTTGCTTAAATAGCTAACACAATCATCACTCAAGGTGGCCCTCGAAGGCCCACTTCATAGGTATTCCCTGTGCCACACAACCTTCCAAAAACCTCAAACAGTGAGTGCATGCCCGCGTGCATGGACGTGAATGTGTACACAAACATACCCAAGATTCATTGGTCCTTTCTAGAGAAACCTCTCCCTAAGGTGACGTCGCAATGAACATTCAGGGCACGGTGACGTTCAGGCACTGCTAGTTTACCATACCTACGTGCTTTACTTCCTATACAGTAATTACTTCTTATGCAGTCACAACTTATGGATGAAGAAAGAAGTGTGCGCCTTACTGACTGTATACAGTATGTTATAAGTCTTTGGCAGTATGGTGCTCACGTAGAATGTTCTCTGTGCGGTACTCACTTGTGGTGTATGCAGCATACAGTATGCTCCACAGCATTTATTTGTCATACATCCTAAACAGTAGGCTAGTTCAGCAATGTCAATTTAGCTTTTTTGGGGTGGGAAGTTAGCCTTAGACAATGTTTCAGCTGGTACAAGTCTCATTTTTTAAAGAAAAAAATATCTTTTCATCTGCAGTTTTAACTGTTTTATAAAAGTTTTATAGCAGACTGTATTCACCCAGCGAGGTGAACTCTTCTTTCTTCATCCATAAGTTTTGACTAGATTGAGGTACAGAAGAAATTCACCACGGAACTATACAGTTACTGACACAGTCCATTGCAACACAGAACTCTCACTGACACAGCCTTTACTGACACAAACCTTACCAGGCTGTGTCGGTAAGGATTGTGTCGCGACACAGAACAAATAATGTGGTTCTTTGAATTTTTGTATTACACTCGATTTTTTTACTGCGCGAGAGAAATATTCCGTGACCATATGTCCAGAAATCGCTGTCTTGTTGGAGTACCACCCATTCGTAGTAAATTTGGTGACGTCAACTGTGTCAATCGCAGCTGGTCGGTCCGAACTTCTCGCTGCCATGGTTGGGGACTCCTGCCTGGACCAGACCTGATGATGCTGACTCCGGTGGAAAGCACATTGAGTAGAAAATGCCCACTTAAACTGGATTTTACACCATGAGCAGTAAAATAATTTCGATATGCTATGAAAAAAGACTTGACTATCCGCATTTTGCCAACTTTTTGGAACGCTGGCTCTTCACTTTTTGGGGCTGCAAATTGAATATCGCTGTGCTAATCACATTGGATTGTTATTGTTGGTTACTCAATTAAAGCGTGCATTGCAACTGAGTGAATACACATTAATGTTATACACTTGGAAAGTGATAGTGTTAGTAATGCACTTGTGTTGTACAGTCACTCATGTGCCCCATACCAAAAGCGACGTTTTAGCAGAAAACATCATCAGCCACTCCTAGAATGGTCCTTTTTTGTCCAAAGCTTCGCTTCGGCTTCGCTTCAGCAGATAAAGAGTTGCCCGACGCTGCTCGGGGTCCGGACAAACCAGGAGGATCAAAAAGTATTCTTTCTAGTCGTGACTGAAATAGTCTTTTGTCTTAAGTAAGGATGGGCGGGGAGTCGGCTCGTCTCGTCCAAACTCGGGCCCCGTCCGAGCCACCCGCAGCTCCTGGGAGTCCATGAGCGGCTAATATCATCAGTCCTGTACTGGACGCGACGTCGTTCGTACTCTTAATGGTGACAAGAAACTCAACACACCTCCACAAAAGACAGCTGACGTTGGTATAGACAGAACCTCGGGTCCAGGGCTGGCTCATCTTGGACCAGCTCTTCGCACCCCCTAGTCCCAAAACTGAGCAGAGACAACTTCTTGAAATGCCGAAAGATGGTGTTTGCGCCCAGCTGGGCTCAGCTTTACCACGTTCAGCGTAGGTAGAGCCAAGCCGAGCTTGCCAAAGTCGCCAATAACTGGATGACTAAATTGCCTCATGACCAGCAAACAGGAAATGAAGCGCTACTTGCCACAGCCGCCTGAAAGTCGCGCTCCTCCCCTCTTTTCTTGGTCTTTGTGATGTAACCACTCGTTGAGTTTGCACAGGAGTGCTGGAATACGAACAAGTTGGCTGCGTCGATGCTGAATCATGGTCCACTTTGCACTGCTCGTGGTCTCTGTGGTGTTTCTCGCCGCAAACGCCGTCGACGACGAACGCCGGCGTCTCACCATCGGCGTCCCGGGCGTCAAGCCGGACAAGGACGACTCGTATCTGTGCACGCCTTACAACTTGATGGGAGGCAATGACACCTCGCCCCTCTTCGTCGACAGCTTCGAGACCAAGGCCGACCCGCGGGTGGCTCACCACATCATCTTGTACGGGTGCAAGAGGCCAGGCAAGTATTCGAATTGTAGTGACCCCGTGGGGCCAAAGTTTAGTCTCTCCACGTATAAAGTGCCCTATGTACGTGAGTATGCGTCTGTATGTCGGCGGCAGCTTTTGCGGCTGATTTTCCAGCTTTTGCGGCTGATTTTCCAGCTTTTGCGGCTGATTTTCCAGCTTTTGCGGCTGATTTTCCAGCTTTTGCGGCTGATTTTCC
>JAAUXU010015675.1_pt1 | contig 41650 bp, 39 predicted proteins | sample 7278151 | NCBI WGS metagenome assembly JAAUXU01 (sample SAMN14350113, study PRJNA611818) | marine sediment metagenome | isolation source: surface marine sediment (1.8m) | place: French Polynesia: Moorea | collected 2018-08
CGACCCGCGCCTGCTCCTCGACCCGCGCCTGCTCCTCGACCCGCGCCTGCTCCTCGACCCGCGCCTGCTCCTCGACCCGCGCCTGCTCCTCGACCCGCGCCTGCTCTTCGACCCGCGCCTGCTCCTCGACCTGCGCCTGCGCCAGCACCAGCACCAGTGCCTGCGTCGATACCTGCACCGGCGCCTCCAAGGCGGCAGCAACAGATCTCGCCTCCGACAATCACCTATCCATCGCAATCTCAACCAGCGCCGGTACCACCACCGCGCCGGCCTCCCCCTCCCCCACCACCGCCGCCGGTTGTTGTGCCTGAACCTTCTCCCCCTGTCATCGCTCCACAGCCTCAGCCCATTCCTGCGTCTGATCAATGCCCCTTAATCCAACCTTTGGGAGGAAACCAATGCGACAAGGAGGTGGACACTTGTTGGAACACAGGCGCGCAGGATGACTGCAAGCGAGGGTATCTCTGCTGCTTCGATGGGTGCGTCAAGACATGCTACGATGTGCAGAAACAAGACTTCTTGAGGAGACCTGGGTCGCAAAATATTGGTGGGTGGGCAACGTGATCACGACATTGCACCACATGTGTGTTTTAACGCTAAATATGACTGAGTGTGATGGAAGGATCGCACACCATCTATAAGTTATGGATTGTTTCTTTGTTTCTTAGTTTGTTCCTTTTACGCACCCGATAGGAAGTCCAGCGCAACAGCCTCGCCGTCCGGTGGTCCAACAACAACGTCCGAGACCCGTGGTCCAGCAACAACGCCCGAGACCGGTGGTCCAACAGCAGCGTCCGAGACCGGTGGTCCAACAACAACGTCCGAGACCGGTGGTCCAACAACAACGTCCGAGACCGGTGGTTCAACCGCAACAGGCCCCTAGAGCTCCTGTGCAGCAGCAAAGCAGGCCTGTCAATCCTTATCCTGCTCCCAGCAGCGACAACCAGAGAGTGGTTCCTGTCCAGCAACAGCAGAGCTATCAACCCTCGTACCAGCCTCAACCACAGCAACCCGTGCGAAGTCGGCCAGCGCCTACTGTCCAGAGGAGACCGCAACCTCAGCAGTCCTTCAGACAGCCCCAGGTACAGAGAAGTTTCATGCGAACTGTGCCTACAGTAGTGTGTTCAGCGCCACTACTGTACGTTATAGTCGACACTATCTGTGTTAGGGCAAGTTACGGTATATTTTATAACTGACGTTACGCTGAAAGCATACATTAGGGTGAGCCCTTATCAAAGATTCTAATCCTGCTGGAGTCCGACCGTTGACTTAATCTTATAAACGTCTCTTTCTTAGGCCCCGGCGAATAACTTCGCGCCCGCCGACACGAAGCCCTTCGTCAAGTGTCCCGCGGCGATGAAGTGCATTCCTAGGGAGTACTGCGACCTTGAGGGAATCATAACCGACACGCCTATCAGATCGGATCCAACTCTGGAGATGCTTCGGGTTGCTCTCAATGTAAAATGGATACGGCTCGTAGATATTTATAGCTCTGCTACTACGCTAAAACATGACTGTTTCAGACGTGCATCAATCCAGACACGCAGAATATCGACGTCTGCTGCAGGGACCCTAATTACGTTGATCCTTGGCCGAACATGAATGGAGGTGGCGGCGGTGGGGGGTTCAACAACAACAACAATCAGGGGTTCGTCCAACAACAGCATTCGGCCCCGAAGAGGAGAAATGGCGGCTACGGCAAATGATGCGTCCACCCACTTCACAGTACTAATGCATGTCACGAGTCTTATCCCTGCACACTGTTCATAAAGCTGCGCTTAATAGTTATATTTTCAACTCTGTTCTTTCAGTAGTGAAAGTTACATCCAATCGGAGTCGCAGTAGTGCGATCTCCTTCGTTCCGCAGCTTTAATACAATAGGAAGCAGATAATTTATATAAGGCTGCATATTCTTTCTTTTCTTAAGAACAGAGAGAAAGTGTGTGAAGAAGTGAAATTCTCCCTCTTCTTAGGGTAGTGTTGTGGTGGTGACGAGACCTTTCTATGTAGTGTAGCACACGTGACTGATTTATCATAGCATAGATCTTCTATTATCAACAAAGAGGAGAGGCTCTTTCGCTGCTTGCAAGCAACCTACAGAAAAGAAAACACAACGCAATCGGCCCAAGAGAAGCGATGCATCCTCTTCTCTCACTTTCTCCATGAGAGCGAGGACAGGTAGGCCATCATGCCTGAAACCACGTGGAAAAACAATCTGGTCAAGAAAGGAGGAAGGAGGGAGAAATGATCCTGTCAGAGGAGCTGGCCGTACAGTACTAGACATACTGTACACTGTACACGATTTTCTCATACATCTTCAGACAAACGCTGTGCGTGGCAGTGGTAGATTTGAGTGTCATGGTGGTGGTGGTGGGGTCGTCGATTTCTGAAGAGGCAGTTATGTAAGTGGTTCTTCATACAACGATCATCGCGGATTCGTTCTTGCAATTCTTCAAACTAGCTCTCGTTTGTCACCGTCGTCTCGTCGTCGACACAACTTCACTCACGCGTTTCCTCTCTCCATAGAAGAATCCTTTCTTCTCCTCCCTCTGTTTCTAGTAACTATGCAGTAATCTTCATCGTCTCCTATTTAGGCCTTCTCCTTCTTACTGGACTTGTCCTTCTTCTTCTTCTTAAGAAACGAGGGTGTCCTGAGCCCGGACTTCTTCTTTTTATCTTTCTTGGTGGGCGACAGCGCAGACGATTCAGGGTCCGTGGCTCTGGAGGTGTCGCCCTCGCCCTCGGAGAACGTGCGGTTTCCATCGGTTTCGTCGCCCCCGTTGTAGGTGTGATCCGCTACAGAGAAGTAACAGTCAATACAGGACTAGCAATTGCAAGATGGCATGCACACGTGAGTATTTCATGCAGATAGAAGCATTACCGTCTCCTTCCAAATAGTCCTTATTAGGCGGACGTGCAGCTTTAGGAAGTGTATTGAACTTAGTAGTAGAAGTAGTAGTAGTAGTAGTAGTAGTAGTAGGGACAGTCTTCTCCTCCTTCGACATTCGAAGAGGACCTGTTCGCCGGGTCGTTAAGAAAGAGGAGATAGTGACCAAGGATCAAGTGTCTTATATTGAATAAACAATTCGAGCTGAAACAGTCATGACTAAGGCAGTGATGTAGACCAATGTCTCATGTTGAGATTCTGACTGCATGCAAACTAAGCTCTACTCGTCACACATTCGTTGCATGCTCATGCAAACAGAAGTCGCATGCTTCTTCATGCTGGTGGAAAATACAGTATAAGATCTGCTACTACAGCAAGGGTGTTAGTTTTGTTAATAGTATACCATCACGTTCAGTGTCAGAGGTCGGAGACAGGGGAGAGAGCACGCCACCGCGGCCGCTACTAGAGGCACCAGTTACTTCACCTGTGGTATCACCCGCCGAATCTGGACCAGGGTCGGGGGAAAAGGGGTCTGAAGAGAGACATTTTTGCTGGTAAAAGCATCTGTAATCAATGAAGCAAATCACTTGACTCACCTTCGCCCCTGCTCTTGGCGTCGACAATACGCTGGTACTCCTGCAACTCCTCAGCTGAAATGTTGTCGAATGGGTTCTTGGCGTACACAGACTTGTATACGGTAGCGTGGTGCTGAAAGTCCCTCTGTATAATCCCTTTGGACGCGGCACCAACTTTGTAGTCGACGTGGTCACCAAACGACTTGGCCACGCTCTCTGCGCGCTCTTCCCAAGTAGCGCCTTCCAGTACCTTGGACTCTGGTCCAGCCGTGATTCCACCCGCGCGCCTACCTTCCTTCATCTGCACGCGCAACGTTACAAATAGAATGACTACAGTACATGAAGTTCTAAGATCAGTCCTCATACATACCGCCTGCTGGATCTTCTTGAACTCCTTCTTGGAAGTTCCCAATGGCACGAACTGGTTTGGACTCTCTACCTTGATGGGGGTCGACTTGGACGGCGAACCGTCCGCCACCCACTGAAACAGAGGACAAGAGGGAGACATTAGCACACAGCGACAAAGCGAGAGAGATGAAGGAGGAAAGATTTTTTTCTCTGGCACGAACAACATCTTTAGCAAAGTCAGGCCATCTCTCTTGCGTCGCTAGTGTCAAATGTTTCTCTGCTGCCCACCGAGTCAGTTGGTCGATGGCCGAGGACTCGTCGCCGTCCGTGTCCGCCCCCCTCGGAAACCCCATTGAGTTGACACGAGAAAGGAAAAACGCAAGCGCGAGAGAGATGTCTTGAATTTGCCAAAGAACGAACACTCAGCGACGGGGTAGAACGTCCACTATTTATTCGTGCCATAACATTGCACCTGTATAATTATGACGCGTGCGATTCACATGTGAGCTATCATGGGAGACACGGATCTAGAGATAAGGAAGATTCTTTTCTGGAGTAGAGAGAAAGCTATTTGTAAGATTAAAAGCCATGACACTGAAGCATTGAAGGTACGTACAGTACAAGTATGGATATAGGCATGTCGATAAAGCAGCAAAACATCGCTGAGAGTTAACTGATGTGCGAACATAAGCAAAAGAGCTGCAGCACGTGTACGTTACTTAATAATATCTTGGTTGCTTGTGCTGATGTACTGGACCTAACTGTTCGAAATGAAAAAGTACCAAAAAAAATCTGAGCACTGCTTTCCAGTAGTTATGTACAAGTGGGCGTAGGAGGACCCCTCAGCAGAGCACGCAGCCCTCGCACTCACTAATTCTTGTTCTGGACAGTGACGACCTCTACCTTTGTGATCTTCTTGGGATCTGGCGTGCCTGTCTCTAGCACCTCCACCTTCTGGTATACGTTGGGGGAGTTCATCCACTTTGTCCTGCCGGTGCCCTTGGTGGCATGCTTGGCATAACCGCTTATGAGCGCACGAAGAGGACTGAAATCACGCAGACACGCGAAAAGCTCAAAATGAAGCAGGACGTTCACAAGGACGAATCAGTTCGCTCTCACTTACCCGTCCTTGTAAAGGTTCTCCTCCTCCAGCAAATATCCCAGAGAGGAGACTGCAGGGGGCAGTTCAACGTCGCTCTTTGGTTTCTGTGGCTCTTCTTTCACCAAAGGATTCTTGAAGATGTATCCAGTGCGAAAGCCCTAATCAAGAAATGTCCTTTTCACCCACAGCACCTTCCACAGACGAGCTGCAACTTACCGCATTGTCCAGCATCCGCATCAATGCCTCGAATTCCATTTCTCCGACACCCCAAGGCTTCTTCTTCTTATCTCCGCTCCCATCAGGTCCTCCTTCGGTGACGCCACCGCCCCCACGCTGAGAGAGCTCGAATGCCTTGCGACGAGTAGCGTCGTCGATAAGAGTTAAGTTGTCCAGACCCAGCGGCGCCATTTTCAGCTGAAAGGGACCAAAACTAGTACTTGACTAACTTGGTCGTCCAGACCATGTACAAGATTCGCGATACCTGCGTCTCGCACGCCAGCACGAGGTAGTGTGCATAGAAGAAGGCTTCTTCGATGGTTTCGCCGCAGCAGATGGCGCCGTAGTTCCTCAGCAGCATAACCTTGTTGTGCACTCCGAGATCTCTGGCCAGCGACTCTCGCTCGTCGGGGTCGACGAAGACGCCGCGGTACGTGTGGTAAGAGACATCGCCTACCAAGCACGCTTCTTGACTAAGTGGCAGAAGACCGGACTTCATCGCTGACACCTGGAAATAAAGGCATATTTTAAGTTTCGCTGCAATGTTCAGACCCCAGGTTCATCTAACTGACCGCGACAACGGACGGGACATGCAGATGCAGGATGCACTTAATATCTGGTCGAGCTGCGTGGATGGCCGAATGGAGCATGAATCCGGCCACGTTGACACCAAAGTTGGTGGTGCCTGACTCAACCACTGAGCCTTGCATGTCCACCTTGACGAGGCTGGAGGCCGTGATCTCGCCGTATAGCATGCCGTATGGGTTGAGCAGAAAATGCTCGGTGTCCTGGCTCAGGCGCACCGTGATGTGATTATAGATGTTCTGGGCCCATCCAAAGAGGTCCACCAGGCGGTAGGCGGCTGCCAGCTTGCAGCGGAGCTGCTTCTCCGACTTGGTGTAGCCCATGCCCTCGAGACCGCGGATGTCGTTAATGGGAACCACTGATGAAGCTGCGCTAGCTGCATGGACAAAAAGAGAAGGTGAAATGAGGACACAAATGGAAGAGCAGTGGAAAGCACAAAAGGCACTGAGACAGTTAAAAGTATAGTGTGAACCTCTAATGGGAAAACATCATTCAGCGTGAGGTGTATTATAGCGTTTCCTCTGCTTAATTAACCTGTTTGCTTCACTCAGTCAACTCAGCAAAAAGTTTCCAATGGCGTGCAAGCAAGTTGAAAGCAATCCGAATTTCTTACACATACTGTAGTGCGCAGCACAAATGCAACACAATATAGAAAACACACTGTAATGCCGATAGCTTATGTAACTATGCTGCAACTTGACCGGCATGTTGACTAGACTTACCTCTGGCAGCTCCGACAGACTTGACCCCCATCATGTCCGAAAGCATGTTCGTGATACCCTCGGCCCCCGACTCCCTGAGCGAATCGCTTACTACTCGCTCGAGCTCCTCCCTGAAGAGCTTGGAGCTCATGATGGCCTCGACGCGCTTTCGCCGCTCCATTTCACGCATGTCCTGCTCGATGTTGACAGGTCTCATCTTTCCAGAGTCGTCTTCGCCATCGCTCCCGTCATTGTTTACGCCATTGGTGGCCCCTACAGCCGCGTCCTCTTCCGCCGCCGCCATTGCGGCTGCCCCAGAGGAAACCTCAGGCTATTGTTTGAAGAGATTAACCCTGCAAAAGAGGAGGGAGGACTGTAGTACTACTATCGATCTTATATGGCCTTGCATGTGAGTATGTAAATAGTACAAGCGTTAGCCGTCATGAATCATGATCAGTCATCGTTCTAATTTCTTGTCACCTGCCCGGAATTGTGGACTCAGCAAGGCTGCCGGCTTGCATTACGTGGTGCTCCTTGGCATAAACATACGACCCGACGGATTGTTGTACAGTCGTACCACACTTCTCCCTAGCTACTGCTACGCCTACCTACCAGTGCTTACGTACAGACAAGTGCATCGCATGAAAGGCCGCGTTTACGCTAGCGCAGTTCTTCAAGGACATACTGTACAGCATGTCAGATGGCGACTTGACTGGCTCGGGCCTGTGCAAACGGGGTCCTAAGTCCCTGTCAGCCCTCACGTGTGTGACAAAAATCCATCAGCGTCAATGGGCCCTTGGGCAAATTCCCCGGTGGCGTCGTATTGACGGAAGCCACTTGACCTAGAGAATTCGCCACGCAATGACGAGCCGCGATTCTCACTTTCTACGACTCTACCAGAGGTAGACAAAAGTTTCCAATTTCCAACGAGTCCTGGTTGACTCTCGGTACGACGACCTTTCCTACTGCAGCACATGTGCATTCGAGACACTCGCAGCATGCAGTAATCACTCTCTTCGGCATGCACGAGTCAGAGACGCCGAGGAGAAGACACAGTTACGAATTGGAGGGGTGGGGAGGGGAGGGCATAGTTGGCAATTTTCCAATATTCGGCAGAAACTCGCCAATGCACTATTAGTACTCTATTTTCCACTGAGTAGGCAGCTCCTGCGTCCATATCCATCCACTGAAAGATGCACATGCTCACGTAGAGGAGATATGACGTGTGGAGATGCAGCTGGCAGTGTTGACATCCTTGACGTGGCAAGCGCGGAACTGACAAATGCAAGCTCAAAACAACTTTACAATATGAGCAATCTTTCTAAGCCGTGCAGCACATTCTTCTCCAGCACACTTTCTGCGAACTGGTTAAGTGAAAAATTGCTTGAGGAAGAAAAGAGTTCACACGGTACAATATTGAGGGCTGATTTTCACTCACAACACGACAGGATTTTACAGCAGAGAAGGAAGGAAACGTCTTCATTCGGGGTAGTTCTTTCCGGCATGAAATTGGGTCACCATGGGGGAAGAGAGGGCTTTGCCAAGATGGACACGTTGCGGACTTTTTTTTTTTAAAAAAAAAGAAAAAGAAAGTTATTGGATGGAGAAGGAGAGCTGAGATTGATTATGTCGTAGACTAATCATCAACTGAGCTTCATACGCTGTTTCGGGTCACTGCGAACCCGTTTTCTTTTTATCAAGGCCTCCTCCGAGAAAAATGGGTGCAACTGGCTACAGTCGAGCTGAATGAGTCTCTACTACTTTCGCATTGCAACGTGACTACATGACAAATGTAAATTGGAGGAGGAGGGCAACAAGTTGCTAGCGGACACCAAAAACCGGCTCCAGAATATAATCTGCGGGAAGGAGAATGAAGCTCTTCGACGCACGTACGTTAAAAAAGTGCCTGTTGTTTAACGAGTCTCCCTAGCCTCAACATGCCGCAAGAAAGATAAACCCCAGCGAGTTATTTGAGTCGACGATAACGCATGTATGAGGCGATATCTTTTAACATGCCCACATAGCACAAAGCAAAATCATCCCTTCCTCCCAGCTCTGAGGGTCCCAAGTGAATGAAACTGACTGTTTACTCGCCAACACTCACCGGGACAAACACTTCTCTAAAGTCTTTACAAGGGGCAGCCAATGATTAAACATGCAGCTTAGAGGCGTCCGCACCAAGGACTTCAGGAACGGCCGGCATTCATAAATGAAATCTGATGCGCTGGTCTTCAAAACTGAATTTTTAAGGCGATTTAGTATGCGAAATCCTCTCATGCAAAGGAGGAAACTGCCAGATCGGTTGAACACTGTAACACCAACTCCCACAGGTTCTCCCATGGACGCATGACTGTCCTTCATTCTTCGTCTGTGCGTTTTTCTCTGGTGCAGTTTTTCCGCAGTCACGTCATTAGGACCACTGAGGGAGCGATCAATCGACAAACAGATTTTTTTCTCCTGAAGGCTTTGCAGAAGCTTAAGAACAAATGCACTCGACGACAATACTATGCACACTTACTCCACACCCACATAACAAGTCAGCAAACAGAGATGGCAATCCAAATAGGCATAGAGTACTTTTAAGCTACGTACCATATTCTTAGTTATTGCGAAGACGCATGGACTCGTCCGAGATCTGGACAGACTTCGGGACAAGCGACAATTCTTTTTTCAACTGAGGAAAAAAGAAAAAAAAATTCGCACCATTTACGACAATCTAGGTCAAGGTGTCCGTTTGTGACGCCAAGTGGAGCTTCACGGCCAGTCTGATCGAGTCGACAAAGAGCTGTGCAGTCTACTCCACTTCAGGGGCCTGTACTTCTTTTCGCCAGATCAAGCGAAGACCGCGCCCATGGTTGTTTTCGGAGAAAGCAGGGTGACGACGCTGACTGCTCGAGAGCCTTTCTGTACGAAATAAACGAAAGCTCCCTACTGATGAAGTGCATGAAGAGAGGTGCACGGAGGAGCTCGTGAAAATGGAGCAAAAGCCTGACCGAAGTAAAGCTAAAGAACAGGAGAGGAAAAAAGAGCAGAGTGTAGTCAACAGCTGTGAGGAGGTCGTCACTAACAAAGACGAGGAAAGGAGTGGGTTGGAGCAGAAAAGTTGCTGATCGTCTCCTCCCAAAGTTGGGATGACGCATGACAGGGGCAACGTCTGACGGATCACCACTTGTCAAGGAAAGCTCCTCTGAGCAAAATCAGCACACCATCCTGCTGCAACACACCAGTGCATGGCTCGTCCGCCCCAAGTAGTCGATGACGGCGCCAACGGAATCCGCTCTGACTTGTTGGACACAGTCGACATGGCGAATCTCAAGCGCAGACGACATGACAACGACTGCACATGCCCAAGGCGGTCAGCCCAGCTTGCTTCCCGTGCAAGTGAGTGCTTATCAGAGCGGAGGGCACAAGAACCTTATGCGCAAAGTGAGTGCATGCACGAGGAGAGCACCGCGCCCGTGCACAGCATTTACCATGCATACAGACGACGATGCTACGAGGAATGAATGAATGTTTCTCCTTTTTCTTTCCCAATAAGCACTGGACACAGGCATTCTCACTTAGCTTTAAACAAGGTGTCAACAACTTTCTGTTTAGAGACTCTCAGAGACCCTCGTGTTAGACGCACCTTACTGCAGATGCACTTCTGGCAGACTTCTAAAGGCTCTGACTTGAACTGGCCATCGATGTGCTTGTCTCACTGACTGCACCTTCTCAGAGCCACGACAGCAACTGCAACAACATGGATTTGCACTCGCTGTTCCTGTTCCTCCACGTAGGCGTAATGAAAACACCAACTCTTTCAACACATGCCATCTGACTGGCACTTCGTCAAAGTGTGAGTTCGCATGTCATGTCGAGTCGATCGCCTTCGACGACATTTTTCTTCAAAAAGTCTCTTTTCTTCGTCACCATCTTAAGTCATGGAAGTCACTGCTCAAGTGAGCCTTGGAGCTCACTGGAGCAGTGACTTCTCTTAGAGTCCTCTTTTCTCAATTCATTGATATCTACTACGGAAGCTTACTAGTATTCTTTTAGGGAAGCCCCTCTGTTGAGGGAGGAAGGGCTTCTGTCTGCGGATTCCCTCAGAGCAGTAATCACGACTGCTCCCTCTCTCCCTCGCTTCCCCTTGTCTACAAAGGCAGTGAGGAAGGTGGTGTTCAAGTCAGGTACAAATACTGCCACGTCTAGCGCTGCGGCGGGAGCGTACACAGGTTTTTCATGTGCGGTAGAGTGTCTCCCCTCGCATCGCGTGAGCTGAACGTGCATAGTACAGCTTCGGCACTGCGTATGTAACACATTTCAATGGAGAGAGAGTGACTCATCCAGCCATCAAGCGGTGGAGGGAGATTCTCTTCTTCTTTCTTTCTGACTTAAGGGGCCGGAAAACGCAAGATCACTTGTAACATGGACTACATAATCACAATGCGACTGTACCTAAGTATGACGAGTCAACATCGTTGGACAGCGGCTGTTGACATCATCCTGAATGATTTTGCGAGATCGTCAAATTGAAGCTGGATTGATGCCCTCATCACAGGTGCTAAACTTTGTGCTAACACGTGCATGAAGTCCGCATCTCTAATCTTTTATGCGCACAGCACTGGAAGAGAATTCTCTGACCCTTGCAGTGACCCCGCCGGGCGTCAAAGAAGTGGCCTATCCACACTCCACTCTTCCTCGGACACTTCTTCATTCTCATTAATAAGTAGTACGCCTCAAGTCCATGGAACAAGTTTTACTAAAAGTACACAACTTTCAAGACCGTCTAAGAGCGGAGATGAGATGGAGTGTTTCTTGTCGACCCCGGTGTCCGGTACGTACCAACGAGAGTTGACAGATCCAAAACGGTGTGCACATCAAGCGCATCCCCACCGAAGTTCAATTTGTCCGCGGCGGAACGACTCCAACTTTTTCTCCACCCATCCACCCACGCACACAGGCACAAACGAGCCACACAAGCAGCACCCGGTGTCTCTTGAGGAGCGAGTCAACCCCCTTTCGCAGCACTACAAGGACTGACTCGAGAGAGACCAGAGAGACGCATGCACACGAAAGAGAAAAGAGAACGAGTCGGCAGAACACACAGACGCTAACATTAGAGAGGAGGAGCAGGAGGAGGAGGAGGATCACTTCCTCCGCTCGTCGTTCGCCCTCCCCCTCTCCTCCATATTTGATACGCTACAGCTGGCCTCGTGCACACTCTGTTGCATGCCGAGTCGTCACCGACGGTGGCATCTGGACTTCTGCCGAGAACATCTTCAGTAGGAGCAACGCAGACACCCAAGTTTGACGCGATCGAAGGGTCTGGACGGCAGGCATGAAGGTCGACGAAAGGGGTGACGAAATGTACGAAGCCTTCGGGGATACCGCAACGATGGAGTTATCAGGCCGTCGGGGAGTGAGATTGCAGAGTCGTTACTGAATTCGTAATCGGCCGTCAGGTTACGGTTGGACGTAGGCGTAGGGTTCGTGCCGCACCGGGCCTTGTTTGATGCGGGAAAAATCATGACTGCCAGCGAGAGGTTCGTTGCCCCCGTCGGCTTGGTGGCATTCGCCTCCCCCTCCCCCCACCTGCGGGTCCCGGCCTGCCCCGGACACACCCGTTGTCGACCCCGGACACGCCCCACTCGTCACACCTCCCGTTTTATTTCTGCTATGGCCGCCATTGGCTGGCTTTTTCTTTTCTCTTTGCCGGCCTCTCTGCCTGCCCGCTTCGCCCGTGCTGCCACTGGGGCGGCTTTCGTCTATCGCTCTCGCAAGAGGGGCCGCGCCCTAAAAGCCGCGGACCGATTTCAACTCGGACGGACCCCGACGGTAGCGTCCGGGTCCGCGGTGGCGATCCCGAGGTTGTTCTCCCTTCCCTGGACCTACCTGTGGACGTCGTCAGCGTCCTCGTCCCCGCCGGAGGCGTTGTCGACGATCCGACTCCACTTTCTCACGGCCCTCTCTTCGCTCTTCCTACTGCCGCGCGACTCGCTCAGCGACTACTTACTTGTGCTTCTGCTTGTGCTTTGCCTTCCTTCCCTTCGCTCTGCTCTACAGCTTCTCGTTCTCGGCCTCGGCAGAGGCAGAGGCAGAGGCAGCAGCAGCCGTCCCAGCGTCGACTTCGTGACCAGCAACGTTGTTGGCAAGAGGACCAAAGCCTTTGAAGCTTCGCTGACGGACAGTCTAACGGAGCACGCCTCCCTCGCCCAAGGCGGGCCTTGGAGTGGTCTCCTTTCCCCTCGTCCCCTTCGCAGGAAAAGTGACTCGGGCCGGCAGCGGCTGCGGCTGCGGCTGCGGCGGCGCTGGTGAAGGCGGTGAAGGCGGGGGCGACCGCGGACGACGACTACATGTAATAATCGGGTGTCGGCGCGTGCGCTCTTACGCCACGAAGTCGTGCCACGCACCCTCCTCCCTCTTCAGGCGCAAGCCTGCGAGCAAGCAGAAGCTCGGACACAAATTCTGCACATCTCCTCGCTCGCCATGGCCGGCTCCCTGAGCTTCCAGCCATGTGGTAAAGACACTCGTGTCACCGATCATATCACATGTTGACTCGACATGGCCAATCTGACCTGCAGTGCAAGGTCCTGACCCTGTCCTTGTGCCAGTGTACCGGTGACAGGATCGTCCCAGATGTTAAGGTCACTGGACCGATGCATCCACAGCTGCATGCCAGAGCCAACGTGAAGACCTATGACAGTCTCATCATGACTGTTAACAAGCAGAGCGCACGTTGCATACATGCATATATTCCTCCGTGGGGAGGAAGGAATGATGCTCGATACTTTAGGCACCTCGTCCAGAGTCAATTGGGTCTCGAATAGGCCCTTTTGGGGTAGAAAGGGCCCCTAAGGTGAGGCCTGTGCTATGATGTAATAAATGGATGCGCTTTCCTATGCGCAAACGTGCTGCAAGGCACGCATGACGCTGCTGCAGTTCAAAGACTTTCTCACTCCTCTGTGGGCAGACATACAGTTCACATGAGAGAGTGTGTAGACTTCTGTACCCTGCTACGCTCCCTCTCTTACCTCACTCACTCCTGCTATCTTTTTTGCCCCTTGGATCCTTTCCCTTCTTCACTCGCACAAACAGTAGCAGCGGTGAGCGTGACTTCTATAAGCTATTACACATAATATAACTAATAAGAGTGAGAAAGGAATGATTTGGGCCCGTGAAACGAGACACTGAGAGCAACACTGCACCATATGAGCTCAGAGCGCGCGCATAGAGACCAGACGAGTTGAGGGAGCTTTGAAGACGAGACGAGATGCACTAACTTCTTATACGAGAAGACCCGGCACGTTCAGGCCAACGCGCTGTCAACAATTATCCTTGCCCATCCCTAGTTACATCCATGGTCTGTTCCACGTCCATCATGTGTATAGTCTCTCCCTCTCTCTCTGTCGCCTGCCCTGCGCAACTCTCGCCCGTACCATGGCGGCCATGTTGGTGCACGGGGTCGACAGATGCGCTCCAACAGTAGAGGCACTAAATTCGCGTGCGTCATTGCCCGGAATCGCAATCTCAGGCTTCTTAAGCACGTCGGGTGCTTGTTCCGAGTGTACCCCTGTACATAGAGATGGCCAGAGGCAAGGAGACCATGGACAAAAGGTTACTTTGGACGCGCTTCGACTTCCAATAAAACGTCAACGGAGGCGTATTAAAAGAAGCAGACGCGTCTGGACCGGGACGGCCCGACTCGTTCGATATTTAAGGGGCGACTCGACTTTTTGGAGAACGAACATAGGAGTCAATGTCGCGGTTACAACGTTGAAACTGAGATTTGCATTTGCGTCCCTCTTGGTCATAGCGTGCTCCAAGATGGAGTCCTTCACCGCCGTCCAATGGACTCCCGGCGTCGTCGACGAGAGCACCTGCATGCTCGTGGAGTGGCCGACGACTGCATTTACTCGGGCCGGGCTCTCTAAGCCCGCGTTTGCTTGTATCGCCATCGACCGGAGAGCGACGAGCTCATTGGTCGCTGGCAAAGAGAAGCTCGGCCAGGAAGGCACGTCCGGGCAGGGCAGCAAGAGGGTCGCCAAGGAAGCCGAGGTGGCCGTCTCGGCCTCCGTCGCGGCCCGGGCGGATGGGCCGCCCCTCGGTGAGTCGCTCGCTCTGTAGGGGGATGGAGCGAGAGCGAGCGAACGAGTGCGTTCGTATCACGGCATGAACACCCAAAGTTATCCTCGTCAGGACGGACCTGGGCGAGCCGCCGGACGACCTCGCAGGTGAGTGACGGGGACCCGGACGGGTGAGGGAGACCTCCGGGACGGTTCTTAGGGATCCTTAAGTGCAGATCGGGTCTTCGAAGAGCTTCCCGGGGGTCTAGCATATCTTGGAGAATATGGCCCGTCTCTCCACATGTTATTTTACGATATTTCGCTCAGCGGACGCCCCGGAGACCTCTTTGGAGACCAGTCGTGGGTCCCTCTAGCTCTCCGGGGCCCCGGCTCTTGCCCCCGGCCCCTCAGTCGTCGTCGACGACCCTCCGGTCGCCTCGTTATGGTGATGTAGAAGGTGGTCTCGGGACCAGCCATGCTTCTTTCTCGCTCTCTCGGCTCTTGTCTCCTCTCTTTCTCTCTCCCCCTCCTGTACTGTAGGTAAGTACGTCGGGCAGCGCGGGCGTAGCGAACAAGAGGTGAGAGAGCGCTTACGAAGAGACTGCTGCAACATTCGCAGACCATAGCGAAGCAACGCCATAATTTCTGGGATAATCTCCATATCGTCGGTGTCTCCGGGCCCCTTGACGCGTCCGGGACGCGACCCGGAGCTCCCGGTCACTTCGTCCACGCGACGTTGCCGGCTTGGGGCCAGAACTGATCTCACTCGCTTCTCCCCCATAGTGAATAAGGAACCATGAGCTCGACGTCCGGGGTCCCCGAGGAAGCGGGTGACAAGTCCAAGGAGGGCCCTCCAGGCGAGGAAGTCTCCCACAGAACAGAGGACGAGCAGGCCTCTCCAAAGGGCAGGACTGGTGAGTTCAATGGTTGTTACGTAAACGGGCTTATGCATTTTTGTGCACGATACGACGCTTCGCACTCTGGCATATCTTTTAGAAGCCGACATGGTGTGGACGCCCGGAGACCTGGAGAACCTTCGCCTGTGCCGCAACCGTGCCTACCACAAGGTGAACTCGAAGAGGAGACAGCACCTGCCCGCCAGCATTTCGTCATTCACCCTCCGCGAGTGGCTCGGATCTCATCCCAAAGACAAGTTCTCTGCCAAATACATCATCGGGATCTATAATCAAGTGAGTTCATGGACTCTCGTTCCGTCTTTATGTGCTGCTAGGGACGCCCCTGCTGGCAGACCCCATTTGCATGAGGTCGTGCCAGCATAAGTTCCTTCACTTGTAGTTATCTGTTGCTAACTTTGGTCTTTGCTTGAAGCACTTCGAGGCCGTCGATCGATCACGAAAACGTGCATTCGGCAAGAGGAAGCGAGAGAGTCCTGAACCTATCAAAAAGGAGGGGTCGCCTTCTCATAGTGCAGTACCAATGGCAGAAAGAGTCACCCAAGTCGTAGACCAGCTCGCTGATCACTCAGACAAACAGTGGACGGAGGCAATGCTGGAGGAATTAACACGGTAGGCTCAGTTCTTCGAGAACATCGCTGGGTAATCTTCTACCATTGTGGGATCAGCCCGAGTTCTCATCTGAGATGGCCTAGGGTTATGATGGGCCAGCCTCTTCTACTCAAACGTATCTTGACCTAACCTGATGTTAGCAATCTCGCTAGAGGGGAACAATGTGCGGTCCTAATTCCATAGTGATAATCACTAATCTTGCTTGCGTCTTCATCCGCCAGGTGCGGGAACAAAGCGACGCAGCGATTGAGTGACGGAGAAGGCAACGATTTCTCTGCCATCCTTCTGGACGAGTGGCAACAGCGCTTCCCCAGCTCAACACTGACGGCCAGGAACCTTAAGTCCCGTTTGACCGTTTACCAAAAGACACGATCCGAAGCGCCACCGCCGTCCAAGCGGAAGCGGGCATCGGCTGATGACGCCACCTCTGCTACCCTGACTTCATCCAGAGTCAGTCGCTCGAATAGTCGAAATGAAGAACATCAGGAAAAATGTCAGACCACTCCTGAGCCTGCCAAAGAGCAGCCAGAAGATGTCTGCAGCGTTCACAAGACCACGGAAGAGGACGCCAAGAAAGAAATGACCTCCAAAGATGATGATTCAGCTCCCGTGGAATGTCCTCCAGATTGGGCTTGTCCAAAGCACTGGCGTCACATGTTTAAAGACACTGACACCAAGCTGGCCTGCTCACTAACCGAACAACTGCTGCAGGTCCGAGAAAAGTTGAAGTCCGTCTTTCCTGGCTGTGATGTCTACAAAGTAAAGAAACCTAAAGGTAACAAACACAGTCTTTCAATGGTTCATTAGGATTCCAAAGGTCAACATGTCTGCTTGTTTTCCCCACTGCAGGATTCTCCGTAGCAGCACTCGGAGAATGGCGAGCTCTCTTTCCCAAGTCGGAGGAGAACATCAAGTCCATTAGTGTTAAGTTTACAAAATACGACAGAAAGTTTGAGGAGGAACAAAACCTAGTCGGAAGAGACGAGTGGAACAATGTTAGCTGGACCCCGTCCTTGATACTTGATCTTCAGAAGGCGAGGAGAATTGCTGAGCAAAGGGTAAGACTAAATAGCATATCAGCGAAAAATACGGACACGCTCACTAGGGATTCTTTTCGGAATATATTGAAATGATCACTCAACGTCTTATATAACTTAAATTATGATTAACTCGTCGACATTTTTCTTTAGGCCGGCGACAGTCCCACCACTCACATGCTGACTCGCAAGTGGAAAGAAGAGTGGAGGAAAATGCACCCTGAGATGGACTGCGACTGGAAGGTGGCAGTGAGCCGCTACGTCCAGCACTTTGGTTCTGATGCTCAAGTCTCTAGCGATTCTGCCGGGACGCTTATGGACAAGTCTGCTATCGGTGATGACGAAGGAGATGACGACAAAGTCAAAGGCTTCCGTAAATGGACAGCGCGCACCAAGATGGACTTACTGGAAACGCATCGGACCGTCATGCGCATGCGTCCCGAACTGGAACCGGGATCTTCCGAGTTTAATAAGCTGTTGCTTCATGAGTTTCAGAAGCTCCATCCCAAGTGCATGGAGAGTTCGCGTAGCATTTACTCAAAGGTACAGTCCATTGAGAAGGAAGAACAGCAAAGTGCGACCAAGACTCCCCAACAGCTGGTTGGCCAGCAGCAGTTAGTGAGCAATAACAGCTTCAAGACGAGAGCCGTGACCCCGTCCAACGAAGACTTCTTCGACATGCACGTTAGAGAAAATGGGGAAGTGGGTGCTGGCGTGACAGTCGTGAAGAAGGAAGAAGCCGCTGAGGAAGAAAAGGCTGAAGCAGTTCCCTTCCGAGCGGGTAGCCTTGACGAGAAAGAAAACGAAAAGAGCGACGCGAACGAGCTGGCAGATTCCCCTATTCCTGGTTCCCTTCTAGTCTCTGCGAACGCGGATGAGAAGCCAAAGCCCTCTGTAACTCCCAACCTTGCTGCGTCTTCATCTAGGTCGTCAAATTCCACCGCGGCGTTTCCTTCCTCGGTCAATGGCTTTGAGGACTGGAGTCTGACCATGATTCGCGACTTTATTGCATGCATGGACAGCACTCGGCGTAAGTTCGCTACTCTGAAAGAGAAGGATCCGGATGGGAGTGTGAAACTCGTCCCGCTCCTTCTAGACGAGTGGAAGACACTCTATCCAGACACTACGGAGACCGTGAAAACATTCTTAGTCAAGATAAAGCACCTGAAGCAACAGAAAGACTTGATCAAAAAACATCTCTGCCAGGCTGGGCTTCTACCAAGGATGGAAAATAATAGCACAGCAACGTCGTCAGCAGGCTCTGATGAGGGGCACAAACCTGGAAAGTCAAGGTCGAAGTCTTCTGGGCATGCCGAGTTCCGGTGGCACAAGTCCATGATCGATGATGTTATTAACTCGCGTAAGCGTGCCCTTGATCTCAAGGAACAAGGAATGCGTCGTGGTAAGAAGTTATCATTTCACTCCTTGTGGGCAGATGAGTTCAAGAAGCTTCATCCAAACTCGACGTTTACTTCAAATAATCTGAGCGTCCACCTATGGACATGGCGAAAGCAGCAGCAGCGAATGGGTAAACAAGATCCCCTTTACGATGAGGCCTACTCCCTGGCCGACACGACGAGGCCATTGCCTGCCAGCAATGGCGGGGGACCTGCAACTTGGTCAGGACCCAACTGGAATGCCAAGCTGAAGTCCGAATTGCTGGTTCTTGGGAAGAAGGTGCAGGCGAGCCTCAGCGACTCCACTACCCCAAACGAGCAGAAGGTCCTGGGCTTCTCTAACCTGCTACATGAGGAATGGTGCAAAACGCACCCTCGCAGGAATGACACCGTACGGGCTCTCAACAGCATGTATTCGCGCATCGTCAAGGAGGGCGTTGCTGAATTGACAGAGGAGCAGCTTTATGGCCAAAAAAAGTCCCGTTCGTTGTGGACACCCAAGCACAATCAAGTCCTGAGGGAGTGTATGGAGAAGCAGGATGCTCTCACTCCAGTGTCCTATTCTGTGTACAGACAGAAAGTAATCGAGGAGTGGCGTCAAAAGTTTCCTACGTCAGATGAGTCTACAGAAAGGCTGAGGCAGCGCATTGCAGACCTCACAAGCAATCACTCAAGACCGCCGGCGGCTGCTGAAAGCAGCAAGAGCATGCCCATTAACTTGAAGCACCCGAGTAATGATTCTTCTCTTCAAAAGAGCTCCTGCTTGGTTCGCGAGCCCAACTCGCGTGGCCAAATGTGCTGGAATAACCAGACTATTAGAGATCTTTTCCACTGCCATCAGGTAGGGTTAAGCAAGCGGCAGACGAACATGGCCTCAGCCACTTGTAAGAAGGAGACTCCTTTGCTTTCAACTTTGGTGCATAGGGAGTTCCTTAAACTTCATCCCTACTGCAGGTTGACACCGGCCATCCTCATGGCAAAGTTGTATTGCTGGAAGAATGCGCTTAATAAAGGCACTCTCGACCTGGATATGACCGAGAGTCCAAGGTTGTTACAGAAGATTTCTACGGAAAAAGTTGCGCCGAAGATTGACCCGGTTGACCCTAAACCACCAGTTAGTAAGGATATAATATTCAGAACATGGTCCCAGGAAATGATGGATAACTTGATAAAGACTCGCAGATTGGCTCTGTCCAAGAAGCAACGGCTGTTGGAGCAAGGCAGACATGACGTCCAACTTCTCGATATTTGGTACGACGAGTTTCTGCAACTGCACCCAGAATACAAGAGTACCAAGAAGAATCTCATGCAGAAATATAAATGGTATCGCTCAAGAGTCAAGAAACTTGGCTGCACCGAGGAGCGGAAAGAGGCTACGGCGAAGGCGAAGAAGCAGGTGACGGAAAAGATTCAGCAGAAGCAACAGCAGCAGGGGGCAGCGTTGAATCAAAAGGACTCCACTGATCAGACTTCCAATGTGATCCAACAGTTACGTGTGAAGCACGTGAGGAAGGATGTATTTTTGCACATTAAGGCGTTAATGGAGGAGTCGCGTATCTTCTTACCCATGAAGCTGCCTCAGGAACCAGAGCTGAAACCTGGGGCTCAATTGGCCGTGACATCGCAACATCAGCAGCTCTCCACTTCTTCGAATTTCATCTTGACGCCTGCAACTTCTCAGGTCGTGTCTCCTGCTGAAGACAGGAGATCCATTGAGTCGACGACCACGACGCCCTCGTCCGGATTGGTAGCAACCGCCAATATGAGTATACCTTCTGCATCTCGTACATTGGCACATCTTCATCATAAGGCTGTACTTCATCAGCAACATCAAGACGAAGAGCAGCCATCTGCTTCAAGGCGTGATCAAGTAGAAGCCTCATCTTCCGCTGCTATGCAGATTGTGGGAAAGCTGAATCCTACGGAGATGCCTCTCAATCTCTCTCTGCCCGCTCATATTAAGCCTGCTACCGACAATACCTTGCAATCTCCTACCGCTGAAGAGTCCGAGCAGGACAAAAAGGACGCCATTAAGTTACCGGGTGGCGCCACGCTGGTGGCGGTCACTGACAGGAACGCAGAAGCGCTACTCAAACCTAAGCCCGTGGAGAAGCCCCACGTTACCATCACTATCGGCGAAAAAGTAAACAAGAGCCCCGCAACCACAAACTCCGCAGATTTTAACTCGCAAAACGTCTTGTCAGTCTCGACGTCTCGGCTTCAACCTTCTCCACCAGTGACCTTGGGTGCTGTGAGCACGAAACAACCACCCATTGTGCTCTCCATTCCAAAGGTCCCGGTGAGAACGACGAATCTATCTTCTCCTGTTACTTCCGTGCCTCTTCTTGGGAGTGATCAATCCCAAGGTGCCCAAAAATTTGCCATCATCCCAGCGTCCCAGGGAAAAGGAGACCTGGTGCAGCAACCGTTGCACCACCAACAGCAGTTGCTTCAAGTCCTACCTTCGTTCACCTTCACGCCCAAGGCCATCTTCATTCCATCTCGTGTTAAAGCTCGTCTAGAAGAATGTGGCATGACCGACCTGCAGTTCATTCAGTTACTGACAGTGTACGAACGGGCGCGTAATGAGTACATCGACACTCTAAAGCGCGGGTATCTGGCCTTCTTCCCATTCATCCTTGGCTCACACTGGCGTCATACACTGCCTCAGAACAGTACCTTCGTCGCTGGTCGCAAGCTTGCGGCCGTCGTAGACCTTTACGTGGAGGAAAAGAATAAGGGTCGTGTGGTGACACCTGAGTATCTCACCAAGAAGCCGTGCATGTTCGAGGTAACGGAGCAGCTTCTGCGTCAAGTGCTGGTGCTGCGAGCCGAGGTGGCCAGAGAGCTGGAGGAAAGTGGGGGCGGCGCCGGCAATAGGGAGGCTAATTCAGCTATAGTGAACGCCGAATTGTGTCGTCGCTGGCAGACGAGCTTTCCCGAGATGCGCATGACGGCGAAGCAGCTCATCAGCATCCACGAAATGTTAACGTACGATCACTCTAAGAGTAGCGCAACGCCCGAGGTGGAATGCACGCTGGCTGACGTCTGGAAGCTCATGGAGAAAGGCCACAAGCAACAAGCGAATAGCACCAAAGAAAATCTGGAGGAGAAGAGTAGCAAGAGGGTTGAAAACTTCTATGACGAGAACACACTTACCATCGACCAGATGCAGGAGTGGCTACTGGAAACGCAGTCATTGCCGAGAAGGGTGAATAGATCGGCCATGAGGCGACCGAGGCTTGTAACGAAGAATATGGCTCGGTTCTGGACGAGAAAGATGATGGCTGATTTAGAGGATTGTAGGCTGGTGGCTATCGCGCGCAAACGGTTCTGCAAGCGTCCAAGCTCACCCTCTCTGTCTCATCTTATATTCTCCGAGTGGATGCGGCTATACCCCAACAAGACTATGACCAAGTGGCAAGTGTTATCGAAGTGCGCCCGTCTCATCCGTCAAGAGAAGAGACAGTGCCATCTAAAGTCGGAAAAGATATTTGACGAATGGAGGCGCAATTGTGAAGAGTTTACTGCATCCGAAGACCTTAATCAGGTGATAGTAGAAGATGGAGACGTCGGAGGAGCAGAATATGACGAGGAGAGGAACTTGCTAGACGAGGAGACTCCTGTCACTGGGCGAGCGGACTTAGATGATGGTGACCCGGTGTTTAGTGGCCGCCTCACCAGTCTAAGCAAAATCTCGAGCCTCCAGATCGCCAGCAATGTTCAGCGCAACTTCCACAACGACGAAGACGTGCTGAGCTACATAGGTGAGGTGCAACGACTTGGAGGCAGGGGCAGCCACCCCATCTCCTGGACTCCTGACGTCATTCGTGATCTCATGACAGCACGCAAGAACGCACGTAGGCGCAAGCGAGAATGGGAGGTCTGGGCCACCAAGGAGTACGGTGGCGTCGGATTCGCTTACATGAACCCAGACGTGAAGAATGTCAAAGTAGATGACATGTTCAAAGAGGAATGGGCCAAGTTGCGACCTGACATGGCCTCACTGTCTATCTGGACCCTCGTCTCCTACGCCAGGAAGTATGACAACCTTAAAAGACAGTTGATCATGGATAACAATCAACGGGATAACGCGCAGGGCGGCACCTCCTTCAAGAATTCCGACGCGATGGAGACGCCACCGGAGAAGAAGCTGATCCAGTCAACCGTCTTCTTTAAAGACTCTGGCATTCCAAAATTTGATCTTGACGAGCTGTCACGCTTGCCCGACGTTTCAACTGAGTTCCGTGACCTTCTGCTTTCCCGTCAGAGGGCAAAAATTCGCCAAGAGACTTCTGGCTCACGTATGTCGCTGCTTCATCTCTGGCAAGAGGAGTGGTCAAACATCCACCCACAGAGTGCCAGACGCGTCAACGGGCATGAGCTCCAACGCCGCCTATGGTTGCTCGAACGTTCTCCAGGAAATCTCGAACGGGTGAAATCTGCGCTATTGCGCGCTGCCGTTACCGAGAAGGCTCATCCGATACCCGTCGAAGACGAGGTGCCACGAGTCGTGCCCAGACATCGAGTATTCGTAGAAGACGCGAACGGCGAACTTTATAGAGATGATTACAGCGGAGACTTTAGTGTGACTGTCCGGGCTAGCGTTCAGTGCGCCAAGAAGCGGACCAAATGCAGTCGACTATTGAGCTTTGCCAAGGATGTGTTCAACATGAACAGACTTAAGTTAATTGTCCCTGCAGTAGAGAAAGGGGAAGAAGAGATATACTGGGAAGATGACGAGGAAGACGAGGGAGGCGAGATGAGGCTTCACCAAGCTAAGACGCTCTTTGATGCAAAGCCTGCTCTCAAGGCTGTGACTAGTAGAATATCCGAATTCTGGAACTATGGGCAAGGTGGGTAGTTTCTTTTCTCCCTCATGTTGGATGCATGTAAACGAAAGCATACCTAAGAGGTACTTTCTCTTATTTCAGCCATATTCAGCTGTCCTTCTTGTGAGAAGGATTTCCACAACATCAACAACTTCCTCTATCATCAGACTCTCCACGAACTCCCCGACAGCTGGTCCTCGTTCCTCGATCACTCTTTCGAGCAGAGTCAAGAGCAGCGACGAGTCATTCAGTGAGCGCGAGACATCTCAGTATGGACCTATCGAGGGCAAAGAAGAAATGTACCTAGTGTACTACATTCCAGCACGGAATACAGTAAAGAAATTTCAACTTTAAAGACGCTACGGACTAACTCATTGTGCGACATTTGCATGCTCGGGTACACTTGGATGTTCAGCATCGTCATGTTTCATCCAGAACGGACTGAATCTTCTTGGGACGCTCTGGTTTGGTTGTGTGGGCCGTCTTTTCATCCTCGTTTCTTCTGATATCCAGTTCGAATATCTATCTCCGCCTTTGCCTCTCGTTATAGAACTGGAACTTAGGGCTTGTCGTCTTCTGCTTCACTGGTGCTGGACTCCTATTCGTGCGAGGCCTGACCAACCTCGTCCTCGTCCGCCAGACAAGCCATCAAGGCGCCAATTGCACCGCGAGACAAGACGTAAGGCACGTCATGAGATCTCGTCTGCTGCTATAGGTGTTGACGAGACAGGATACGGTCAAAAATGGTCTGTGACAGTCTACAGATAGCAATAACGATATATTCTTCATATTAAGCTAATCCGGTAGGCCAAGATGACAAGCGTAACTGGACGAAAAACAACTTTAAAATTAGTAAGGTACATTGACAAGCGGTAGCGGTTCTTCTGTGATTCAAGCTAGGTGAACCAGATGTTTTGAATCTATGATCTCATGCATGATCTTGTAGACAAAAACTTTAAAAGGTGTCCTTCATGTGCAAGTCGCCTCTGCTTATAAAAGCTTTGGGGAAGAGTGCGTAACAGCAAACTTGACATAACAGCATTCGAGCAAACGTGCCTGGACTAGAGCAAGACGGTTTAGACTTATCGTCTATAATGGCCCAGGCTTTACTCAGGCTCGATCTACGAGACCCCAAGCGGGTTTGGCAGTTTTAGTGAGTGTCAACAACCCGAACTCAAGCTTTGCAGCTATCTGTGTGCTTTGCAGCCATTGCATGAATTATTCTCTCTCATCTGAGCTTGCTGTTTGAAAGTAGAGCTGCGAACGACATGAAATGACTTTGTCATCCGCATGTACAACGGTGAAGTTTTGTAACGGGCGACACAATTGAAATCAGTTCACTGTAAGGTTTGCCCTTTCCACGCCTGCTCCTTTAAGCGGAGGCGACTGTCTCTGTATAACATCTCGGAGGCGAATTGTTGATTACATATTAAAAGCTTGAAAAAGTTGAAAGGTTGAGAATCAGGCCTTTGCCGTCTTTCATGTAGTGATCATTGAAAGCCAGAATTAACTTGGTTGAAAGGGACATTTGAAAGAAATACAAAGTACAAGGAGAATTACAAAAGATGGAGGAGGGTGGTTCATTCGACGAGTAACTTGAGGCTTTTGAAAAGCATTGGACACAGCATGACAGGATCATAACTTAAGGTACGTAAGTATATACATATCGGTATTATGTATACAAGTATGTGATGCACAGACCTCGGCGTAATTTCCGCAGGAAGAAACTGAGTGCATATGCTGTCATGTACATTTTTTGGGTGTAGTTTTCACATGGAATGAGTTCTTTAGACAGTAACGCATAACCTTGACTACATAAGTCCACAGTTTTGAGTGCCCATGGTGACGCCAGAGCACTCAAACTGTGGCAACCCACAGATCAGCCCATGCTGGCGCTGGCAGCTTGTGGCTGTTTGGGGTCACTTTTTTTTTAGTGAAAAGTGCAGAAATCTTTGTGGGTTACTTCTGCCCCCCACCCCGGCCCGCCTAAGTCTCGGGGGGGGGGACGACCTGAACTCCCTTACATCACCTGTGGGACCCATCTTTCTGTGGCAAGTGATGAAAAAAGAGGAGGGATTGCGCGCCAAGAATACTCGATCAGACAAAAAACGCACTGAACTATTCAACTGAGTGCGACTCAGTTCATGAAGCCACACCATGGTCCCGTAAGGAGCATGGCTTCCTTTGTGTGATATTCTGCCAAGAGAGAGCCTTCGTCCCCTCACTGTCTGATCGAGTTTTCTTCTCGTGTGCTCACTCCCCTTTTTTTAATCACTTGCCACAGAAAGTCCTGACGTGCAGAAAAGTGGGTCCCACAGGTGATGTAAGGGGGTTCAGGTGATCCCCCCTCCCGAGTCATATGGGCCAGAGGGGAAAGAAGAAGAATCAAAAATTGCTGCACTTTTCACCAAAGATAAAGTGGCCACGAACAGCCAGGGCCAGCATTGGCTAACATGTGGGTTGCCATAGTGTGAGTACTATAGGCTAAAGGGACATTCTCTGTACTGCTCATAGGAGTACTCACTCTCTGTACTCACTCATACTCTGTACATCTCTCTCTACAGTCTGTAGCTCAAAATTGGGGGATGATGCAATTGTTCAGAGAGCTGGACCTTAGCAATCACTATCTGGGCAACTCATGCATGCAAAAGTTTCACTTGCTAATGTCTCCACGCAGTCTATGCACTCAATTTCTTTCCGCTGAAATTACTTTCGCCGAGGTCTGTATATCATATTACACGTAGTTAACACTCATACGCACACACTTTCTCTCATCATTGTCGTTGCGTGCACTTTGCGTTGACACCTTCGTACGTGCGTACAAAGTGAGCATTTTAGCGTTGCTTAGGTTGCTGCGTTATAGCTCAATCATAACAAGCTAGGAAACATGTTATACCATCCATCTAACACTATGCAGGAATAGCATGGTGTAATACAGTAGATCACAATTGCTGTAAACTATGCTATGAATACTTTGCTCTCCAATACAACCTTAATCTCACACTCGGGAAATCATATGCCATTACAACTCATGAGTAAAGTAAGTTTGCCTTAATCTTAAAATCCGCTTTAGTTTGTCGTAACTTCCGTTTCAGCGGAGTTCCATTGCGTTCCATTGCATTCAGTAGTTGCTGTTGCATTCGGTGGGGTTGAATTCGCCGAAGATGTTGAGCTCATACAAGGAGGCGAACACCATGAAGATGAAGTACCAGATGAGCAGCACGATGCCGTACTTTTTGTCCTGCCATGAGAACTCTTTTAGTGACGAACTCGTCATATCGGAGCAAGATGCATTGGTCATTTACCAATCTCCAACCGTTGAAGTGAGACGCTACAATGAGGAAAACCACAGTAGAGAACAGACTGAAGGTGGAATAGATGAGACCTGTGAAAAGGAAGCCGCTACAGAACATTTGTTTGCTGATATGCTATTCTGACAGCACCTTTGCTTCTGACTCTTACGTAGCTGCCCGGGTCGACGACTGCCGTTTCGAGGAACCAGGGTACTCCCAGGCACACCAGGATGTCGAAGACGTTACTGCCGATGGCGTTGGACACCGCCATGTCACCATGACCTAGGTGTAAGGATCCGTTATGAGCTACTCAGCGCTTGTACTCATACCAGCCACTCTGACCTTCCTTGACGACTGCGATGCCAGACAAAGCGTCTGGCACACTAACTCCTGCAGCGATGAACGTTAGACCCATGACCGTATCTGGGATAGCCAGGGTGAAGCCGATGATCGTGATCATCCAAACCATCACGTACGAGTAGACAGAAATCCATGCGATAGACAGCAGAAACGTGGCCACATAGAAGCCAGACATCTGAGGTACACGGCAGTCTAAACGTGGGATGCAAAATACAGGACCGTCACGACCGGCGCGTTACTCACACATATGACATGACACATGTCACATGAGATATCCCCGTCTCACCTGGTATGGTGTACTTGGAGACGAAGTAGAGCGGATAGAGCAGGTAGAATTTGATCAGGGCTAGCTTATTCCCGTCCATGGGCTTCTCAAGCGGATTGTCCAGCGGCTCGACCGCATGAACTTCAACAGCCCGGGGATCCGGGTTTGGCGGGGACATGGCCACCTCTGTCATGCCGTCCACTTGACCGAGCTCCATAGCGCCGCTGGTTCCTGCGATCACACAAGGGAACTGAAACACTGCTTTATGAACCTTAGTTGAAACCTTAACCTTATAGTGCGTACATATTCTCCTAAAGCCGTCGAGGACAAAAGTTACATTCGCTGCTTTCGTGATGGTGGGAAGAGAATCACCAGATTCTAGCTGCTCGACGACGTCGCCATGTCGTCTTTTCGGGAAGGAGGGAAAGCTATGTAGTGCCTAAAAGGGTGCCTCTCACTTCTACTTACGCCCTATGAGGACGAGCAAGTACCATTACTTCGTCTTTGCCCATGTTTGTTGTAATTTGTGCTGTCGATATAGGAACACCCAACAAGAGGAAGCATCTACGTATAAGTATGATGTATAATGCGTAACTTCGAGGGCTGCTCGAGCATGAACTCTTTGTTTTCACTTATACGTCACTACTACTCTCTTGACTACTCCTTGTTTCCACTTTCCCCTAGCTGTGAAATTGTTGTGAATAATCCATAGACTTTCCAAACAACTTCGCGTTACTGGATGTCAGCTCATCCTTAACATAAGGCACACAACAAGCACAAAAAGTGAGGTGTTCTGTAAGCTTCCAGCAAAATTCATGAAAATTTAGGAGAGGTTGAGTACATAAGGAAAATGAAGTCTTGATCAAGGAGAATGTTTGAGCTTGAATTTTGTCACGTAGGATCAGTGAATCTCCATCAATGATTTGCTTGAGGCAATCAGTTTGTGCCACCCAAGTGTAAGTTTCATCTTTTGTGAAGACCTGAACATGTCCTAAAACTGTGCCTTTTTAAGAGTGAAGGCGTCTTGCAGGACACCTCACTTTACGTGCTTATTATGGTTTGCCTCATGTTAAGGACGTGAATGAGTCCACAGATCATTCACAGTAGTTTCATATTAAGGACTTATCATATAAGCCCCGTTTATGTTCGAACGTCCCTCGTAGTGTCCCAGGTAGAAAAAATGGATCTATGGAGTTCCACACTTTCTCACCATTGGTGACGTTCTTGACGACCTCCTCCGATGTGGCTACGCTGGCGTGAGTCTGCGTCGCCCTCCAGGAGTCTGGCACTGGCAGAATGCCCTTGACGACGGCTTCCACGCGGGAATTGAAAGCCATGGCCACGCAGTAGAGCAAGTAAAGTATCAATAAGAAGAGAGCCTCAGGCCTAAGGTGGTGTGACAAAATGAGTCGCGAGTTTCCTTGAGCGCAACCCCACGTAGTATGTATGTACAAGGGTATTAATAAGTGGCTGAAAAAATTTGAAATGAGCCTAATACGAGGTTCCGAGTGTTCAAGACCAAAACAATTTGAAGGTTTCCCGTAGACATAACCGATTAATAGGGGTCAGTAATTAAATCTCATTCTTTAATGATAAATTGGATTCTTATTAACGAAGTACAATCTCCTGAAGGTTGCTTTCCGTGTACTGACGTATTTCCGCTTCTAAACTTTGATGGCTTGGTTGAAGGTGCTTTTGTCGTTTGATTTCGTGAATTGTTTGTTGTTGTCCTCTATACATCGGGTGCTTACAGTAGCCTCAGAATATTCCAATTCTTTGTCATCAGAAATCTTGAAAAATCCCCAAACCACAATGCGCCGCTCATGAATACCCTTGTGCGTACATGTGCTAAACATAACGTTAATATGCGTGCACTTAAAGTAATGTAGGGACTGGTACGGTAGAGTACTTACCACGAGACGATTTCATTGGCGATGGTGAAGAGAAGCACGATGATGGAGATCAGATAACAGGTGCAGTCCCTCACCACTGACCACCAGTTGAGGATGAAGACCTGCCGAGACAGCACTTTATCTGTCATCTCCAGTCTGCTCCGTCGAGAAAAGTTTCCCGGAAAGTTACCTGCTCCGCTGCGAGTGCGCACACCGCGATGACCAGAGTGATGTTAAACACAGCAGAGCCGATCACTCCACTCACGCCGATATCATCCTGCAATGAGGCGTCAGCAAAAAATAGAAATGATACACATAATTCCTCTGACATAAGCGCACAAATAGAAAAGTGTCATTCTTGGTCAAGAGGGGAGTGAGGAAGCGGAGTGAGAGAAACACACAGAGATGCGGACAATTCGAATCCTCACTGAATCTCACCAATAGCAGCAACACTTTAGAAAGGCAAATACAAAGAAGACACAAGCGTTGAGCTTCTGAGTCATGCTCGTGGGCGTTTGGTGACACTGGTGCAAGTTTAAGTGATGTGGAGAATGTCAATGCACATGTAGACGAGTGGAACAAACTTACTTTCACCAGACCTTCTTCGAAGGCCTCAATGATGTTGATATTTTTCTATAGCAATAGCGTGGGATTGTTCTTAGAAATACGTATGTAGGAGCAAACAACATAATTTTTGTGACCCAGAAAAGCAACTGGAACATATTTCGTTGATTGCGCGGTTGACACGCATCAAGTTGTTGGTATGTAAATTTTATACAGTACGTACAATGGGATCACACGAGGGATGGTTGTTAGTCATGGGTGAGCCCGTCAATTTTTAAAGTTTCAGGCACGCAGCTATCTACGTATGTACAGTGCATACGTACAGGAGGACCGCAGGTCCACAGATACGTACGTGTACCATAGGTGATAGCAAAACTTCATGTCTCTTACCTTGGCAACAAAAACACCTATGACAGCAGTTGCTAGCTCGGGTCCAGAAGACCCCGCAGCCATGAATGTTGCGCCTGCGACATCTGGATCTAAATTCAGTGCTAGAAGAGGAAGGACACGTGAGATTGTGTAGCTATAACGTACTGCGCCAGATGAACATGGACGGTACGTATGTACACGCCAGATCAGATCTGTGGTCTACGTAGTCGTTCAATTTCAAGCTGCACGAAGCTCTGGCGAAAGCTCTCGCAATCAACTTGTCACTTACCCTCGACAATTTTGTCTAGAGCCGGCACAAAGTAGTCGTCGCACGCTATGGCCAGGCCGATGAACATGTACGTGGCCACCGAGATGTGTACGATGATTCCGCCGAAGCGGCGCGCTGTCTTACTTAAGAAGGGACGAGGAAACTAAGGAGGAAGTAGACGTTGTACGTAAACAACGTACGCACGACTTTGTTGAGAAACACTTGCCTGCTCAATGGCTGGCGAAATGCAGACTTTCTCCTTGAGCTCGCCATTCTCGTCGTAAGGGTCATCATCGCTGGACAAGATAACCATACCCTCGGAATCTGTAGCGGGAGTGGATGATTCCTGCAGTAGCTTTCGTGCTGAAAAAGGAGTCAGACTGCTCAGTCAAAGAACTAACTCGGTTTAAAGAACAAAGAAGGCAATAGTAGCATCTCCAATGATCCATAGCGTCACACGGACTGAGTAGGCAGACATCGGACAAATCTTTGTGCTTGTCCACGTTGCACTACTGCCACGTGGAGGCAAGTGAAGTCAGCTCGTTTCTCTTCCACAATGAATATTGTTTGTTGTAAATCATGGATTTAGTGTCAGTGATGCTGCACGCAATTCGACGTCAGCACAAGGACGATGTTGCCAACAAGAACTATAGCATCGGTGTACGTCGGAATTTGAAAGTGAGCCCCAGGCGCGACCTACTCACCTCCAATGATTTTGTCGCCTGCGGCATCATTCTCCTGGTCTTCCTGGCCGTAGAATCCACTGATGGCAACCCAGAGAAGGAAGACGACGAAGAGAAGGATTCCTCTGGACAGTGGAGAGAGAATTCGGCGTCGGCGTAAGCGCGGCCTTGATTCCATTGCTAACAGTTTGTGCGGATCATTACTGGGGGTGGCGAAGAGCCTGGAAAACAAGATCTTGGCTCAGTTGGCACTCAGCTACGGCACTGAAAAACCTTGTGCTCCAGTCCGGATTTCCCCCGACGGGACGGACGGGGCCCTGCACTCGACCCAGATCGACTATGCGCATGCTCTCATCGGACGAGGCTCATGTTAATCTGTGGCAGAGCATTTTTGGTGTCTCTAAAGAGATTTATTTCCCCGGGGCAGACGCCATGCGAGGGCTCGCCATGCCCAAGAATTCGCGCCCTCCATGTATGGGATATTACAGTAACTTGCTCAATTGTACAACACGCCATGATGCATCATAACGAGTACAAAAGCCAGTTCTCCCCCATAAATGGGAAGAACTAGACCGGCTCCTCATGAAGGACTTTCCCCAGAAGTTAAAAAAGGAAAGCTCCTCTTCGGAGCAGGGTCCACGTCGCTCACTTGGACAGTGTGGACAACTCCACTTTGCCCCCTTCCCCCCTAACAAATAATTAATGGATTCCTGAGGACAACGCCTGCTGCAGCAGTGACGTCTGGCACAACTCTCGATACGAGGGACGGTGTACTAATAAAAAACAATGGCTCTTCTGAGATAGCAGAAAGTTCCTCTCAGAATATCGCGCAACTCATACTGGCCTGAACACATAGAAGTCCGTCGAAAAGACAGACAACGAGAACGGTGCTTGCTGTACGTACTATGTCAGTCAGAAATCATCCCAAAAGGGTTTGTTTGCCTCTTCTGACTCTGACAGTGTTGATATACCCGAGCCAGATGGGGCCAGCAAGGACCTCCACGAGCATGCACGTGGTTTTCTTGTCGAGTTTTCCATGACCCAAGCATAAGGCTGCACGTACATACTTAAGCCAGCGTCAAACAACTGCATAATTTATCGTTTGCTTCCTTTAATCACTTTGATACCATGAGAGGAAGACTCAAAGAGGTTGAAACAGCATCGGTAATGACGACTGGCAAACTACTCGTGACTGATTTCAAGCTGAACAATTCAAAGGAAAGGCAAGCCAAGTTCCGGTAGAAGCTTCGTTTCTTGGGCAATTTTGCAGAGTTGGATTGAGTATATCCAATAGGCCCTCTTGTGCCAATTTAGATGCCACAATTTGCTACTCAACAAGTGCCAAGTCAAGCAGGAGTCAAATGCTTGGCACTCAAGTAGGTAAAGTACGAATTTCCGATAGGTCCGTGTTAAAGTGTTGATGGCTTTGTCCTAAGGACCTGGAAGAACAAAACCGACCTGCTTTCAAAGCTGCTTCACACATTTAGTTGATTGAGAAAAATGCTGCCGGCACGTAAGGTACTTTACCACTAACACAAGGTAGACGTCTGGGCGAACCCCAATATGTTGCCCCTCCACGAGTCGTCCACCTTGAAAGCGTGTTCCTATTGCTCACGGCACATGCATTGCATAGCTGTATACGTGAGTACTCACTTTGGAGGCGTCGGCAGCGTCGTCAATGTTTGTTTGTAGAAGTCTCGTGGGCAAGCAAAGAACTACAAACATGGTACCGTAGGTGGGATACTTGAAGCATAATATATTAATCCTCCGTCCAGCCGAGTGCACTTTGACGAGAACCATGGACCGTGTCCTGGCCAACGTTTAACGCGCCACACACCTTTGCCCTGGGGACCTGGGGACGAGCATGTATACGACCGTGTGTGCACATACAGTGCTTCAGGCTGGACCGAATGAAACATTGTAACCGACCGTGAGTGATGTAACGTAGTAGGTATAGCAATACACACAGTACATATTTGAATCGTATTTGCTTTTTGGCCTCCACTGGGCGGTGCACCGATCAGAGTAGCCACGAGAGATTTGGGGCCGCCAGGATGCTTTCCTCTCGGCACCCTTGAATGCACGGCACGACATAAATCGCCTCGACCAGATGATGGGCATCAATTACCTCAACAACATTTCATGTCGCAGCAGAAAGCAGCAGCAGTCCTGGGTTGGATTATCCGACTATCCGCCGGTCTCACTCTTCGTTGTCACGTTTTTCTCACTCCATTTTTATCACAGCATAGCAGACTGCGTCGCCTTCGCCGACAACACAGTTGAGGCTTCCACCCACCACTGCTCGTCTCGAGAATCACGAGTGAGAAGGGCCCCAAAGAAGAAAAGCGCTGCTTTTCTTACCCTGCTGGCGCGTGCTTGTGACGTCGAACGAGTGGCCCAAGAAGAGTAGGGAGAGAAAGGCGTTCTTTCCGGAGGGACAGAGAGAAAGAGGACCTGCGCGGGCGCGTTTTCTCCACCAACAGCGTGCTCACCCGTGTTTGTCGTACTGCGGCCGAGGTTCATCACACGCCTATTCTTTCTCCTGTATCAGTCAATGGGCTTTTTTCTCGTTCAACTTGTTCTAGAAGAATTGTTACACGGACACTTGTGCACCATGTGTAGTACGTGCGTCCTGGGCGCCGTTCACGCTCCTGAGGCACTCGATTAAGCGGGGCTGACGGTGCTGATGTTCTCGCAGCGAAAAGTACCGCAGTACACGTACGTAGTCCATCACACTACAGTTGAACAAATGCATGAATTCAATCACACGTGTGATCAGAAATCCAGTTACAGTTCCACGTAGGTCTGCGTCGTGTATAAGAACACCTTGTATGGTGTCGTCCAAAGACTGTCTTCCCTCCTCACGAAAGCTGTCCTACTACAGCAAGAGACTAAATGTCCACAGCCTCAATGAGCAGTCAGCACACGCAGTTTGGCTAGCCTCTCTTCACGCACGTGTGACCACATTGAGTGTACATGTGCATCTTCGCGTCCTAAACAGACAAGACCAGCTATTGGACCATCTCACTCAACTGACGGTATACCCAAACAACACTCAGGGTCTGTTCTCTATGCCCTTCTTTATGCTGAGTTTCCTGGCGTCCAGTTGTGTCGTGAGTTGGCCCACGTCACTCTCGTGTCTCGTCATGGCGCGCACCGGCGGTCTGAAGACATCCATCTCCGCTCCAGCCGCGGCCTGTTGATGGCGACTGGGCTTTGCCATGGTCAGAGTGACCGCTTGCATGTGTTCGGCCCATCGGCGAAGCCCTCCAGCATACCGTTCACGATGTCGTCGAAGCTGGGTAAAGTACATGAAGACTTTGCGAAGGATGATGCCTAAAAAACAACGCTTATTGTGCATTCTGCATCACCTGAGTCAGCTGAACATCGTGCATACCAAATATGATCATAAAGACTAGGGAAATGAGAAGAATGAGAGTGTCCTCATGAAGTAGCGGATTTCCATATCCATCGGAAACTCCATCATCGTGCATCTCTTCGATGCTGCCGTTTGCTGGTCTACCAGCGCCTCCGCCAAGCTCTCCAGAATGATGCTTCTCCTCTTGAAGTACTTTTAATCGTCCCTGCAAGTTCTGTACTCAAGTGTCTCATAAATTGTTCTTTTCTGCACAAACCTCTGCGTACCTCAATGAGCTTCTGTATGGTTGCCGTTTCGTTGATCTGAGATAGTTTCTTCTGGATATCCGCTAAGTCCCCAGGTGACAAAGCCATGGCCAACTTCACACCGCCGATCCCGTATCAGAAAGACTTCACTGCTGAGGAAGCATCTTGAAACAAGAGGAGCAGATTTTCTCCATGGATAGCGGCCTATGCTGGAGGGAATGCGATGTTGTAAGGCAGTAACTGGATTATTTGACCCATTCCTGAATGGGAATGCGAAGAAATCCTGAAGTTGTAGCGGCAATCAGCATGGAGGGGAGATGTATCCTGGTGCTGGTGTGCACGTCCTTCGTCCAGTGCAATGAGAGAGACTGCTGCAAAGAGGGTCTACGTCGCTGCATTATTGAGGAAGTTACGAGGGGGTCCCTTCTGTGCAGAAGTGAAGCACCTGTAGCACTCAGAATCACGAACACGAGTTTTGCCCACTGCGGGACATCTACCCACATGATGGGGGTAGGAAAGGGGATTGGCAGCTCCCCCGAGGAAACTTTGCAATTTCCACGCCTCCATAACTGCTTCTTCATCTACTTTTTTAAGGGGATACCTCCTTTTATTGCGTTTTTCTTCCCCACATATATTTCTGCAACACACTCCATCTTTTATTTGTGGTCTCACACATGCACACAGAGAGAAAAAGGATTAATCTGCACTACTTCTGCATTGTCTGCCCCATCAACGTCGAAACTTTCAATGTCAGAGTAAAATGTTGGCCAAGTCTTCAGAGATGTACCCACTTTTGTGAAGTTCTATACACTACATGCCAATGGTTTTCAACCTTTTCCGGTCAGTGAATCCCAGGCGGCACAAAAATTTCCAGCACGAATCCCCATCTGCATTTATGTGCACATCCCATGCAGAGTATCATATACGTGTACACGTCTCAAAATATTAGAAAAATATTTCTCCCGTCGAAGAAACTCCTAGCTGAATTTAATGTGATGTCTGTGAATGCTTCGATAACATAGGCAGCCTGTGGCGAAATTGCAGATTGCTTCGCAGGCAACAGACGAGGGAACAGACTTCATACCAGAAGACCCTTTTGCAAGCCTTAAAAATGGTTCGTAAAGCCTGCGTTGAAACCCCCTGGTGTAAGCACTGGTTGAATGATGTGGAGTTATCCTTACCATTGAAGTCTAAAGAAGCAGCTCATGTTCATGCTGAGGCAGACTTGTAAATCAATAAATGAAAGACTCCACCTTCGTCGAGCACTTGTTCATTACTACAAACACACTTGTGCCTAAATAGCTCTCATCTACGAAATGTTAAATCATAGGTATAATACGATGTTATGCAATAGTGCAGCACAATCTACTCTAGAAGAGGACGCAGTACGCAGGAGCATAACCATAGGAGCACTCAACTGAGTGATCCAGGCCTTTGAGGAACACATCTGCAATTCCTTGGAAACTTAACCGAACGTCTCTGTTCGGGTCTTCTTCTCCGGGGGTTGGTCGGGTGTGACTTCTTGAAAGATAGGCTTTGGCTGAGACTTCTTGTAGGCAGGTGCGATCCAGTACGGATTTGTCTCACTCTCTTTAGCGTGCCTGAGAATTCTTTCTCGAGGGTCTATGTGGTCGTCTTTGTTCTTCACGGAAATCTGCTTAGCCATAAAGGAATGAAGGGTACTTCCGCCAGCAGCCACCCGGCCACCAGTGCCACGCATACCCAACGGCAGGTCCGGTCGTCGCGACTTCACCGGGTCCCTGCGAGCCTTCTCCGCCTGCTTTCGCGTTGACTTCTGCCTCTCCTGACGAAACATAGGAAGCGAGTAGGGCGTGATGATTTGCTGAGTGGCGACGAACTGCGTCTGCTTGGCCTTCGTGCGCGTTTTGACGACACACAACTTGGCACCGTTAAATGAGCGCTCCTGGTCGTAGTAAACACGTACGGCGCCATCACCTGATCCTACGATGATTTGGTTTAACTTGGGGTGCCATAAGGATCGCACGATGTGTGATTCGCCCACCTCCATCTCGAGAACGCGCTGAAATGTGGACTTATCAAAAAATACAAGTTTACCACCTTCTTCGCCGCGATTGGCCGATGTTCCAGTGATGACCATGCGATCGTCCGGGCTGAAACAGCAGTCAGTCATCTCAAAGCGACTGAACAAGTTCTCAGCGACCTGTAACGGTTTCTTGAATTTGCGCACGTCCCACAGTTTGAGGGTGTCGTCGCCGCCCCTGGTGGCCACGTGATGGTTGTCGTACCCGAAACTGAGGCAGGAGGTGTCGCTGCCTCGTTGGTGTGCATCTCGTAGTTGAAGTGCAACGTTCACGAATGACTTTCGATGGTCCCACATGAGCAACGAGCCGTCCTGACAACCAGCTGCCACCAGGAGTCCGTCGCGGCTGTATGAACAACACGTGGGCACGGCCTTCAAGCCCTGCAGCGACTTGCACTTGATCACGGCCCGAGAGTTCCTGCCTCTAGCATCAGTGAGCCACAGGCGTAAACTGCCATCAGTAGAAGCCGTGAGAAACTCCTCTCTGATCTTGGGATGCCAGCACCCGCTGGTGAGACCGCCGACGTGACCCTTGTTTCTTCTCACGTCCACCACGTAAGGATCCCCCTTGACGCACTCAAGGATTTCATGACCATCCCGGTCCAAAACTTTAGCCTGAGAGCTGCCCGAGACTACAAGAATCTTATCCCCCGTGGCCGAGTACTCAAGGTGTCTGATAACGTGGCTTTCACACGGCTTTACCTGGCGGAAGCTGCGCAACGAAGCATCCATACCGGCAAAATCCCAGAATTTGACCTCGTAGTCGATTGCTCCTGAAACAAGGCGTGATCCGGACGGGTCAATGGCAAGCGCAGATATAGCCTTGGAGCCGTGGCCTAGTCGAACCTCGTGGCTTCGAGGTATTTTACTCTCCAGTGTCTCTTCTTCTTCGTCGCTCAGATCGTCTTCATTCTCTTGATCCTTCTGTTCTTTCGAGGGGGACCCTACCGACGGACCTTCCTTGGGAGGAAGGGGACCCACTAACTCATCGTCTTCTTCCTCATCTTTGACCTCCTCTTGCTGTTTTTCAGCGTCGTCCTGCGATAGATCGGCAGCAGTCTTCTCTAGCATGGCATTATTCTCAGCGCAACGATCTCGTGCCTTCTTCTTGGCCTCCTCTGCAATGGTGGCAAGATCGAATTCCCTCGCTGCCTTGTGTCCTCCGAAGCCAGAGAAACCCATCACCTCAGCCAGTCGTCGATCCTCTGAGTCTGGCTTTGGCCCTTGGGTCGCTGTCTCTGTTTCCACCTCATTCACGATGGCCGCTGGCGCAGACGCCGTTGATTTGCCAAAAGAGCCAAACCCTCCGGACATAGAGGAGGCCGAGGAAGAGCTGGGCGCATCAGTTTCCCCGCCGAGGGATAACTTGCCCAGATTCATTTTGATGCTTGGACCTTTTCGAGACATGACTGCACGTCACAAGAGGGCGATAGAAAAAGGACTCTGTGGATGAGCCACCGAAAGACCCGATCAGTGCGTTTCTGGTCCTAGTTGGCCCAGGCGCCGGGTTCAAATCTGCTTGCGACGACCTCTTCAAGAAAATAAAACGGCTTCTATAACCCAGGTGGGCACATTGACCGTCGGGTCGATCCTGACGGAGACGGTGGACTGGACCCTGCCGGACGCTGCTGTTTGCTAGTAGCAACTCTTTGTTTATTTTCTCCAGCTTCCCCCATTGGGGCCAAGGAAGCTGAACAGGGGTCCCAGCTCACCTGACAGCAGAAGCAGCAGCTACACCGCAGCTGAGAGCAACAAAAAGAGAATCGGAGAGTGAAGAACGTTTGCTCGGTCATGTCGTCACCGCCCGAGCTCGTACCCGTCCCCCAAGGGGATGGCGGCGACGACGAGGACGCCTTTCCCTTCGTCGAGACTGTGGACGCTCTCACGGCTGAGGAGCTGGAGCGAGACACCAAAGACCTTCTCGGTCAGAGCGATGACGACGACGATGACGATTTCTTGGATGCGTTGGACAGAGAAGTGAGGCACCTGGAAGAAGAGGGGCTGAGGGCGGACGACTTTGCGGCCCCGGCGAGTCCACGTTCTCTGGACGAGGCCAGGGAAAAGGTGGAGCGTGCAGCAGAGGAGTACGAACAAAGGTCAAAGTCTGAGGAAAAAACTATGGGTGATGGTCTCAAGTCAGAGGATGAGCGCCTTAAGTCAGAGGATGAGTTGCTGGAAGACGCGGTCGCGGAAGAGATGTCCAAACCTTCAGAAGAAGAGGAAGAGAGGATCAGACGGGAAAACGCCCTTAGCGAGAAGGAGAGAGAGGTACCCAAATCATGTTCACTGTGCAAAGGCGTTAATACGAATGTGATTCCTAGCAAAGCAGGACAGTGCCAACCTTGTTGTCCATATCATGTTTTGTGGATTATTATAACACAACCTTTCCACAGAGTCTCCTCCCAACTTGCTGCATTTAGCCTTACGCTTAAGCCATTTATTAAAGATGCAGGAGAATTTGTCTTCGGACATCATCCTGAAGTCCCTCCCGTTGCTTTTTAACATCATTTCCAGCCCTCAGTTGAGCTAGAATATTCTAAAAGCTTAATGATCCGTAGATGTTCTTCAGAACGGTGATGGCCTCAGAGGATGACTCGCTGGCTAAACATATCCACTCTTATTCTACATTACACACACTACATTCACATTTTTGACATGATCTTTTTTGTTTTTGCTGACTTTCCTAGTAGGGGTCACATAACGATCTATGCATGTCACTTAACTTTCAGCCTCCTATTTGTTGGGCTTTACATTCATTTTTGTTCTAGGACTTGAGGACTCTGGCGCAGCAGATTAAAAAGGCAGGCAACGAGCTGTACTTGAAACGGGAGAGCGTCGAGGCTGTAGAAAAGTACACCGAAGCTCTGGACACCTGTCCATTGTGCTTTAAAGACGACCGAGCAGTCTTCTTCGCCAATCGCGCGGCGGCAAGAGTCACCTTGGCGTCCCTTGAAGACGCTTTGGAAGATTGTCACCAGGCTCTCCGGCTCAACCCGGGTTACGTAAAGGTGATGGCTAGGCGGGGTCAGATCTACGAAGACCTCGACAAGCCGCACGAGGCGGTTAGGGACTTCGAGAAGGTACTAGAGAACGATCCAGGACACAAGGAGGCTAGAGTCGCCATGGTGGTGAGTCAGAGGTTGCACCCAACTGGGCTGTATCAGCCCAATGCTGCATGGTGAGAGCTTACGTTGACCTAATGATACTGACCAAATTTTCCGCTTCCAGAGACTCCCGGCAAAGGTTGCGCAGAAAGATGAAGAAATAAAGCAAGAGATGTTTGGTAAGACAGCTGCAGATACCTTTTTATGCTGGACTCACGTATCGCAATCACCGAGAGCAAAGTGAACTGTGCATTCATGCTTCTACATGCTTCTTCTGTTTTAGATAATCTGAAGAAGCTAGGAAACATGGTCCTTAACCCTTTCGGTCTGTCGACAGACAACTTCAACTTCGTGAAGGATGAGGACACGGGGTCCTACAAGGTCAATTTCAACAAGCAGCCTTCGTGATATCTATACTGTTTGCCCAACCCGTTTCATTGTAACATGTTCCTGTTTGTAATATATGATCGTATTTTACTACAGAAACCACATACCCCATTAGCAGCTGTAGTATTTCAGTTAATTACCGTCATCATCATCACAGCAAACGTAAGATCCCTTAATTTTTCTCGGCCTCTCCGTGACAGTCGCCCTCAACTTTGCCATTTTCCTCAGTTACCTCACTGTGCCATTCGTGTATCCGATTCCATCGCATTCAACCATCCACGCATCTTGGGTAGAATCGATCATTTTCACGACGAACTTGGCGTCTGTGAATCTCTCGCTGATGGCGATCGCGGTTTCCGTATGCAGCGTCAGCGGACCTGTCCTCAATTTGGATCTTCCCTTTGCCAGAGCCATATAGATGACAAGCTGGTCCTGCATCCACCTGTCTACGCACGCGCCATGCCTCACCGATGTCATGAATGCCTCTGCTGCTTCTCTTCCGGACTCTTGCGGTTTCGTCTTGGCACCTCCTACGGCACTGTCACCAAGCAAGCAGCCCGTCTCCGTCTCTCCAACCACAAGGACCGTGGACCCATTGCCGGTCGCCCTATCCTCCTTAAAGCAACTCGTCTCCACTTCCGCCTCTGGGCAAGACGCCATGATCACGTCCTTGGCAGCGTCGGCCATCTCGACAGCCAGGCGTAAGGGCAATGTTCCAGCTACGCTAGCCACTACCTTAACCTTGGTCAGTTTCCCGGCATGGGTCAGCTCAATTGCTGAGAGGCTACGAACCGGCCTGTCAACGCTCAGGATAACGTGGCCGCCTCCTCGCGGAAAGTAGCCCTTGCGTCGGACTTCCAAATTGAAATCGGCCCCGAAACGAGCTAGGTTTGGCCGAAAGACAAGGTCGGTGTACTCGACGAGTGGCGCCATGATCGTGCTTGTGCCGCCGCGCAGTTCTAATTCGGTGCCGGCACCACCAAAGAGCAGACAGGGCAGCGAGATCTGCGCCAGCAGAGTGGTAGCTCCGGCAGTGCCCACGTCCGCCTGGTGTCGGCCTCCCGCGATCTTCCGATCCGACCCGGGAGTGAAGAAGATCTCAGCCGAGTTCATTTCGTCACCCTGGAGGCGGCTGCCGGGAGACAGAGCGTTCACCAAGCGCAATCCAGTCAGGTGCTGCGCCTTAAGTCCGGGTTTGGATCGTTTGCCGCGAATCTTAAAAATGCGCAACGGTCGCCGGCATAGAGCGGAGAACCCCATAGCCATGCGGAGGATTTGGCCGCCGCCCTCTAGCTGACTCCCGTCGATCTCCACAACGGACCCTGACATGCTCCCAGCAAACATGACCACGCCGTCGAGGAGCGTCGCAATGCCTTGGCCTGAAAGTAGCAATGTCAGTTACAGGCATTAGCTTAAAAGCCAGCATTTTTCCATGGACATGCAGATTTCAAAGCCTCGATTTAGGCTTCACACAGTTCTTCTCACTTCTGGCTCTCCTTAATGGTCCTGCTAAGGTTGCAAACGGACA
>JAAUXU010052664.1_pt1 | contig 41632 bp, 35 predicted proteins | sample 7278151 | NCBI WGS metagenome assembly JAAUXU01 (sample SAMN14350113, study PRJNA611818) | marine sediment metagenome | isolation source: surface marine sediment (1.8m) | place: French Polynesia: Moorea | collected 2018-08
TCAGGCTGAAAAAGGGGCCTATTCGAGTCAGGCTGAAAAAGGGGCCTATTCGAGTCAGGCTGAAAAAGGGGCCTATTCGAGTCAGGCTGAAAAAGGGGCCTATTCGAGTCAAACCTGACTCGACTGAATCACTAGTACAGACAGTGGACTCCGCATACATGAACAGTTGCGGCTGCACCACTCGCGGAGTCGACTGAAGCAAGTGTACACTGTCATACGGGTATAAAGGAGCTCCCTCTGAGCGTCGGACTGCTGCTTCTGCGAATACGAAATACTGTTCATATGACTCTTATGGAAAAATTTTACGGCATATAAAAATGTCTCAGCAAATCCGGTCTCCTCAAGTTTACTGCAACTGAACTGACTTTGGACACCATGTTAGTACCGGAAGTACATTTCGAAAAAGTGAAAAAGTGTGCGGAAATGCCGAGTCCACTGTAGTAACTGTGTATTACAGTAGCGTCCTGGCAGAATCGTGGACGTGGAGTCCCAGTAAGTGGCATCCACTGTACTGCGTTTTGTACGGAAAGTCTAAACCGCTTCTTGGCACGCTCACTGGGGCTTGAGTGATGTGAAATGACACCGCCGACGCATTAGTGGTTGCAGGCGACCCCTCCGCCTCTGCCCTCTCCGTGGAGTGCAACAAAAATTCCATCAATCTCTCTCTCTCTCTGCTTGAGTCATGCCCATTGATCGAGGGAAGAGATCCGGCACTCACGGGCTGACCCGCTAGAAGGAGGAGGCCATGAAAATGAGAGGGAATCTGAAAGCTTTTTTTTTCGCCATTAGCCGGATCGATGCATCCGATAGCAGAGGGAGATTAAGTTTTTATAGCGTGACTGGCCTAAGGAATACGCGACTGCATAAGTACTTTTTAAGCTATTTCTGTCCTGACGTGGCCAAATCTCTTTCCACCATCGTTAGGAAAAATACTTTTTAACGCTAAGATCTCTCTTTTCATCTCGAGTCGTGAGTTTGGAGGCCTGCGCACAGTGGAACCTCTTTGTGGCTATAAACTTGGGACGGTGCATTCGTATAGGAAGGTTATTCTTAAAGGGAGGCTCCACTGTGGCAGTAAAAGTTGCTAGAGCAAACAGAAATGGCAGTATGAGTAGCAAAACACTGGACTGAATTATAAAAAGGTTGCTCCAAAAAGTGATCTTGTATTCATTATGCACTGCAGCATTGTAATATTTACGAAGCAGTCATCGTATGAGCAGTAAAGGTCACTGTAGTACTGTAAGCAGTAATACTTCATTAGCACAATTGGCATTAGTGCAGTACAGCCAAGGGCAAGTAATAACAGCAGTCAAGTAGAAATCGACGTTACACAGTAGATCCCCTCATGACGATGGGATTCATCTAATTCTTAGTCATTCCTATACAGAGGTTCCACTGTAAGAGAAGAGTGAACACCTTTTCTCTAAAGTACGCACATGGCAAAAGCTGAGATCAAATCTCAACCACGTTATGTGTCATTGTTTCTGCCCGCCTTGACAATAGGTGATTCGAACTATGCACAAAAAAGGAGTCTGCACAAGAAAAGAAAGTGAGAGTGTCTTAAAAGGACACACACACGCACACGCGCTTGATTCCGGTCTGGTCCTTAACTAATGCGATTTCATCCCCCAGCAAAATTCTTTCTCGCCATCATCCAAGGCAATTCCTATGTAGCGAGACACATCCAAAGAATGTGGAGGTCATCATTAAGGCCACGTCGAGCTGAAGGAGGCCACACTGAGGCCTAAATTGCTATTTGCTTTTCTAAAAGGCATTACAGCGTGGATGTTTTCTCGGCAAATTCGAGTGATGTTTTAAAAGATAAGATCTCTCCTACACAATGAGGAAGTGTGGAGGCTGCCTTGAGGCCACATCGAGGCCTGAGCTGCTGTTTACTTTTCCTATAGAAACCGATGCTGTTTTTCCGACAAATTCGAGTGTTTCACTCGATAACATCGGCTCCTTAATGCTTGTCTGCCTAATAAGGCTGCATTTTGTATATTTCATCTCATCCTGAGCTGCAGCGGAGGATTATTCAGAGCAAAGGAATCCTTTGTGCGTGAGATGGATAGATAGAGATAGTGGGGAAAAAAGTCTGGGGCTCCTCGTGCGGTCCAATTTCAAGAAGTGACGTTCCTCGTCAATTTCACTGTACGCAGCAAAGGGGCTTGTGTTGAATTGAATTCATCGCTCCTGCTCCTGAGATTTCACCCGAGAATGTTTATCTGGCCCAGTTCCTCAGGCTTCATTTGCAAGAAGGAGGCTGACCTAACTCCATCCGACTGCTTGGTATGCAAAGTTGTTTTTCTGGCCAGTGCTTCGAGTGCCCTCGTTCAAAGCAGCCGGACAAGAGACAAACCAGACAAGAAAGAAGCATAAATGAGCAATAATGATGCATTTGTTCAAGCTCAGCCGCTCAACACCACCGAAGGTACAGTGGAACCTCTCTGTAGCAATCACCTTTAGAACATTCCCATGCAGAAGAATCCTCTGCAAAAGAATCCTGCGCCACAGAATCCCCTGCGTAGCAATCTGCTTTTTAAGAATCCCCCGCGTAGCAATCTGCTTTTCAAGAATCCCCTGCGTACCAATCTGCACTACAAGAATCCCCTCCATGACAGTCTGCTTCATATGAATCCCCTGCGTAGCAATCTGCTTTTTAAGAATCCCCTGCGTAGCAATCTGCACTATAAGAATCCCCTCCATGACAGTCTGCTTCATATGAATCCCCTGCGTAGCAATTGGCTTTATAAGAATCCCCCAAGTAAGAATCCTCCGAATAACATACAAGGTTTTAATCCGCATCCACAAAACTCTTTGTCTATAACCTGAGTTTCTAGAAATAGGCTAAGACCAGAACGTCACAGCGAGCCCCCACTGCATTTCCGTCTGCACTGCGCCCCTCGTCCCCCTGCTGCACTGCGTGCATACGTGCAAGCTACACATACGCATACCTACGGAGTCTGTGAGGGTCTGGCCAGGGCACTCTGACTCTTGATCAAGTTATGTTCGTCCACCTAAATTTACTCAGGTGTAAAAACAAGCCGTAAAACTTGATCCTGCCTGACTGCAGAGATCATCTGGTTGCCAATATCGTAAATAAAATCCACCTTTTCTTACCTTTTTGAGTGTGTTCAATTCCCCCAGCCACATGTTGAGTAGCTGTCCAGGATCATCCTCGGTGTCTGAATCCACCTCCACAGAAGTGCCCAAAGTCTCGTTCAAACTGTTTTCGTTCGCCATCCTTGCGAGCTGTAACGGATCCACCTTGATCGAGTTTCTGCAAAAAAAAATATGGGGATTTAGAATAGACAAAAAGGTGCACACAACATGTTCCAGTAATCCTGAGACAGATTAAGTTTCTCCTAAACGATTTCAACTTAAAAGATGAGCCCGAAGACACCATCTGGTGTCATCTCCTTAACAGTGAGAGTCGGCAAAGAGACAATTTTTTGCTACGTTCTGCTGCAACGGAACTTTTCCGCCACCCTGTAGCGCATAAGACAAGCACGATAGAGAGTAACCTGCAGTAGAGTCGCAACTGCAGTGACTGTGAATCAATAATAGCATCTGTCACTACAAGCAAGTTGCGGCAGTCAGAGTGGGAGTGTGCTTTGACTGCGTTGGCCGCGTTGTTCAAGTGGACTCGAGAGTAAACCGCCTCTACTCTAGACTCTGCCTGATAACAGTGTGACTGGAGACAAGACAAGGTGTCCCTGCATCCCAGAACTCAAGTCCACTGTATCTTTGCATCTGGAGAAGACGCCCACACACATTGTGTCCAAGACTTGCCTGAAGAATCCGAACCACTTGGGTGAATGGCCGAGCACACGATCGACGGATTATCATTGCCACAAGTCTGGATCTGCGAGCCAAACAAGAGTCTGGAGAGTCTAAGAGTGATGGATCTCCTTTGTCAGGCTTCGACGACAACGACTGAGATGAAGAACGAGCTCAGGAGGAGAAGAAGAAGAAGAATCTTTTTTGTCATCGCAGCTGAAGAAACATTTGCTGTACCAGCAACAGATAAAGGATTATAGAAGAGAGCAGCAGGTGCGAAGATCTTGTTTGTTATCTCGGCCAGATTTTTGCTCCACCAAAGCTTTGGGTGTTGGAATCTTTCTCTCTTCCTGCCCTGACGCGATTTTCACCACGCGTCGGTTTCAGCCGTCCACTTTGATGGATGCTTTTGACTCTCTTTCGACTACACCAATTTAATCTTGCCAGGACCGTTTTCATCCGACCTTGTTTGATTGTACGGGTATTAGTGATGGGGTAATAAAAAAAACCCGAGTCAGACTCAGCTCCGGGTCAAGCAAGGGTTGGCAAAAAGTTTGGCATCGAGTCTGCTGTACGAGCGTAATTTTTCGGAATAGTCTTTAGCACGGGTGTCAGGGCCATTTTCCCCTGAGTTTACTTTCATGAAGAAAGTTTCATTGTGCCTGCATCATTATCCTCACAGCAAAGATCAGTCAGATTTATTCTTCAGCTGTTGAGATGTGCCCAATTTTGATTATTAGAGTGTCAGACAGAAGACATCTGACTTGAGTCCGAGTCATGGCCAAGAATCCCGCCTGACTCAGATTGGAATGAGTCAAGCCCATCACCAACTACACCTGTCCGGTGCTCCCTTCATTGCTATTTCTTGTGCCATGAGGACTGCCAAAGCCCTGCTACACCTCTGTTAATGAGGCCGAGTGAAAAGCCCGGCTCGAGTCACACGACCCGACCCCATCACTAGCATTGTATATTCTGGTTGTGAGTGGAAGATTCCAATCTATACGCCAATACTCCTGCATTGAATCGGGGTGCTTTGTGCTGGCTGGCTTCGTTTCTGTTTTCCTCCCCACACCCTGCGATTCAAAGCCCGATTGGAGACGCTTCAAAGCGCCATCCATGCACACATGTGGTGTTCCTATGTGGAAAAAGTCCCTATTCATACTAACCGGCGATGTAAATTGGGAACAGCTGCGCTTTTTTCCGCTACTTCTTCTCTTCCTCCACGTGTCAAGTGTCCGCTCAGGTCTGGATCTCTGATTCCAGATTTGGTCAAGAGATTCCTCAACAGCCTCTTCTTCTTCTGGATGAAGAGGGATGAAGATGAGCTCGTCCACCTGTTGAAGCTCTTCCTACTGCGCTGTTGGTCGTACAGTTCTTCTGGCTCCAGGATGAGTCTGTGGTAGTCGGGCTTGCTCTCGTTGCTGCTGCCGCTCGTCATCCTGTTTGTTTTGGTGAGGAGGCTGCGCCACGCCTGCGCCACCCCGTGTCCAGCTGCGCCGACCCAGGACGCCACGGCGGAGCAGGCGTTGCTGCTGCTGCTGTTGTTCTTCTTCTTCAATTTGGCCAATTTGTTCCCGCTACGAGCCTCCCATTGAGCTCTGTTGCTACTACAAAAGTTCTGCCCTCTTGTTGTTGTGGGAGGCCTCGCAGGCAGGGGGCGGATGTATCGACGACTCTGCAACCTCTCGAACATCTTCGAGTTTGGTGCAGAGTCTGCCTTATTCAGTCTGGCAGGGCGTCTCGGGCTGCCAAGTGTCCATTTGTACTTTGGAGTCTGGCTTATTCAGCCCCAAGAACTCGTATGGATCTTGAGTTAAATTGGCTACTGAGTCCAATTAAACCCAAGCATCTTGCGTCTTTCTCTCCCTGACAAATTGTCCAAGCTGCACTGTTGTTATGTACGCAGATTGCGCTTGACCAAAAGCAGAGATCTCTTGTCTGACCGAGCTCTGCGCTATATTTGGGCAGACGCTGCCATTTTGTGCCTCTAACTGCACGAGCAAACACACAAGCTCAATTTCACCGCTCACGGAAGAGACATACGGAGAGAGAGAGAAAAAAACCTGCCAGACTGTTTGAATAAGTCTGTGTTTGTGTCACTGTACAAGTCCCAAGCCAAGCCCACCAAGGACAAGGGCGAGTAAGACAAATATCAGGGACAGACAAGGAGCTGCTATCTTCTTCCTCTTCAATTGGAGTCTCAGTTATCACGTCACAGAGGCTGCAAAATCTCGAGATTTATGCCCCGAGATGATGGGCCCGAGGATTCACTTAATGGTGTGCAACGCACCAACTCATTCTTCAACCGAGCCCCAACCTCCTCCGGCCCAAAAAGAGATGACTTCACTGCTCTGCTGATGCTGCTATCGGTCTTCTTCGATCTGGGCGCGCCCCACAATATTATATTGTTACAACTTTGCGCTATCTTTTCCACCCATTTTGGGTAATCTGAGCCCACTTTCTTAAATCTTGTTACACAGCTTCTTTTGCGGCTGAGAGAAGGGGGAAAACGACCAGTTGTGAATGTAATCAGCTGACGTCGGAATTTAAGGTGGAGACGTTTAGCTAGACAGATGTCAAAAAATTGCATTTTAGGCTTTTTTTAGTGCTTCATCATCTTTTTTTTCACCAAGGTTCTTTTTCGCTCAAACTTCGACTCTTCCCTGATTTTTGTCAACTTTTACTCCAGATTGATCCATGAATTTTGGGCCCCTCATTTTAGGTGTTTAACTACGTAGAATAAAATGGTATCCAAAAGTGGTCCTTTCTCAAAAATATCTGGCCATAAAAATTGACCACTTGCTGGCAATAACTTAAAGTGCCACAACAAATGAACAACAGTCGACCTTTGGGCAGGGCCACACCTCCGACTGTATGCGGAGTCCCCTAAAGTAGCTACGTGTAAGGTACAATCTGGTCCAAGCAAAATCTGTCACTGTAGCCGGGGTCTAGAGGCGAAACACCCGGAGAAGCAGCTCTTTCTCACCTTGGTTGCTAAATAATCTTCACCTAGAATTCCGAGGTCTTACTAATCAGGCAATGAATCCTGACAATCAGAGCACGCACAGGTGAAATAGTGGCCTTTTTTGCCTTCTTCTTCTTCCTCCTCTTCTTCTTCTTCTTCTTCATCTTCTCCCATGCCCAATAAATCTCTAGGCCTAATGGAAGCAGCAGCAGCAGTTTAGTCTGGGGAGGAGGCAAGTAAAGGGGTGAGAAAAAAGGGCCCTTGATATGATTATTTTTACTGCAACCGAGATCTCAGAGCTGTTATCTGGTGGAGTCCGCGGACACGACTGAAGGGGAGCAAAAAAATGGGGGGAAAGGAATGGAGGAGGAAGAGGAGGAGGAGGAGGGATCGTAGCTGCTTCCTCGTTCCACTTGGCCTCAAAATCTGCCTCAAAAAGGGGCAGTGAGTGAGCAAAGCAGCGCCCACTCTTAACAGTCTTCGTCCAAGTTGCAAAGCCACTTTTGGGCAGGCAGAAGAAGAAGGGGGGGTGCCCATTTTGCTACCCTAAACTTACCAGGACGTCTGCAGCAGTGAGGAGGAGGGACCCATTTCTCCTTCGGGGTAGGAAGGAACGAGGCCTCCATAACTCGGGCACTTAAATGGGTCTAAAAATGCCTGCCTGCCCAAACAGCAGCAATTTTTTTACCTATAAGTGAACGCAGAAGGCGAAAAATTATGCCTTCATATAAAATCTGTTTCACCACTTCTTGATTAAAGTAGCACTTTTTTTGCAGAATTGCCAAACGGTGGACGTGTTTTGCCGAAAAAGAGCCAATGAAAAAATCTCGTTTAAGAGCTGAAAACGACAAGTTGCGGCAGAATTAACGTACCAAAAAGCGTTTCCGAAAGAACTCGGTGAAAAAGTTGACTTTTTCCCTCAGTTCACCTAAATTTCCGCCCTCTCCGCTGCACAAGTCTGCAGCCACCGGGCCCAAAGTGACGCAACAATGGTCGAACGGACCGCAAATTGTGAATTCGTCGATCGCTCAAGGAGGTGGTCGAGGCAGGCATTTCCTGTGACATTGGGCAGTGCCCCAAAAGCGGCAGCAGCGGCAGCAGCTGTCTCAGACCCATTACAATGTATCAGGACTCTCGATCTGACAGAAGAATGGGGCTCGTGTGTGCTTCCGATCGTAGATATTAAGCTTCTTTTAAGGCCCACGAGAACTGCTCGATCACGTACAGGGTGTCCAGTCTTCGTTGTGCACTTTCTTGTGGACACAAAAAATGCACTTGCGTATGGGGGGAGGGGGGGGGGATCAGTCCGTAGTGCCACCGGTTGGCTCTACAGGGTGTCGCAAAACTGATTCAGGTATTCTCCTCCCACTTGCCGATTTGCGCTTCTCATTTGCACTGCTTCGATATGACAGAGCCAGGGCTGCCACATAAGCCCCACCTGCTCACAGGTGCTTCTCATTGCCTGGCTGACTGAGCCGGGGTTGCCAAAATAACCTGCCATGAATTGTTAAAAAAAGACCCCCTGGCTGCTCTGGCGTGATGATAATGGGAGATCAATTTTGTTGCACCCTGTCGTGCTCTGGATTTTTTTCTTTCCGGCCAATTGCACCCGAAAAAGTAGGATATCATGGCATGGAGAGAGAGCTCGAGGGACCAGTTTTTGTCTCCAAAGCCACCATTTGATTCGATGAAGAGTTACTTGCATTGTAATTCAGCTACATCCCTATAAGGACAAGAGGAGAAACTGGGATAGATAGAGATCTAGGGTTGTGAGTTCTTCTTCTTCTATGAGTCTGATTAGGGCTGCAACTTGGTGGGAGAAAGACAAAGTTATAAATGTGACTGCCAAACAAGGACAGCTGTGCAAAATGCTCGATAAATTCCACAATCTCCACTGAACAAGTTTCACATTTAGCTGTCAGGCTTTCATTTCTCAGGGTTGCCACAAAGTCATTCATATGCTGTGGATTTGGTTTCTTTTCAAAGGCCGACTGCCTAAGCACTAATGCGCCCCGAGGTCGCAGTCACAACACTCAGTTAGGCCTCGAAGAAAAATACGCGACGAGGTTGCGAGCAGCCGGCAAATTTGACGGGGAAATCGCCCAAGTTTCCGTCGAAGAGCGCAAGCGTGACGATTTGGCGGTTTTCCCGTGAAATTTGGCTCCTTGGTCGGTGGTCACAGCCTCGTGACCGCTCGTGGTCGAGGCCTCGACCATGAACACTCGCTTCAATCCACTGGGACGTCCAACTGCAGCCTCATTCTGAGGCCAAGTTGTTTGGCCAAGGCAATCCTTGAAATGCTCTCACCCCCACCAGACTTTATTTTCCTCTCCGCTATTTTTATATCAATGGCCCAGATCTGCAGCAATGCAAGAAGTGCGAGGACAACCGAGCGTGGTTTTCTCGTTAGGGGAACCTTGCGCTGGAGACGAGAGGAGACTGCTAATGAACGCTGACACGAGCCTGAGGGGTGAAACTTTGGAGGAGGAGAAGTCCAGGAGGAAGGAAAAGTTCTTTACTTTTTTCCATCGAGTCCCAGAAAAGGAGAAAGCAGGCATCAAAGATCCTTTCATCCTCCACTGGTATTGCTCCACTATGAATAGGGATGGTGTGATGTGAGAAGAGTCTGACTCGAATTCGGGTCAAGCCACAGGGATGGGGGGGAAAAGTGGCTTCTACTCCGCTGTACTCGAGTAATTTCCTGAAAAAAGTCCACTTTTTTCTCACCGTTGGGGGGTGTTTTATTCGTCATATTTTCACGAAGAAAGTTTCATTGTGCTGGCATCTCTGTTCTCACAGTAAAGATCAATCAGCTTTTTTCTTCAGCTGTTGAGATGTGCCAAATTTTTGCCAATTACAGTGTCAGAGGGCAAACAATTAACATAACTCTGAGCTGTGTCCGAGTCATGACCAAGAAATCCCGCCCGACTCGAATCAGATTCGAATGATACGACCCCATCACCAACTGAGGCTGACTCCCTTCGTTTCATTACTATTTCTTGTGCTTTAAGGACTGCAAGAGTCTTTTTACCTCCCTCCCCCTCCCCCCTCTCCCCGCCCCTCCTCCTCACACCTCTTGAAGGCACACGAAGTGGAAATGCCGTCAATTGCTGGACCGTGAATAGAATGGGAAGTGGGCGTCTGTCTCCCCCCCCCCTTTGGTATTGACAAGACCCCCTTGTTGGGATGACATGGCGCTATGGGCTTCAATTGGTGCTGATAAAGCATCGTCATCTCTCTCTTTTTTTCCTTAAAAAAGCTGTCCTGCACATAGGTGCAAGCTTAATGAAAAGAGGAAGTAGGAGTTGTCTCACTGGATTAGTACAGAGAATTATTCATGAATATCCATTAGCAAAAAAAAAGCCAAGAACTTTATTATTATAGCTTAGCCATCCACCTCCTCATTAATTCTTCTGCTCAAGTCCTGGCTAATTTTTATTGCCAATCAGCCTGGAGGGGATCCTGAATTACCGCCGCCATTGACACGTCCCACATGATGATCCCTTGTTAGCAGGAGAGGCCCAAAATCTTCCCCTTACCCCCCCCTTGTTGTGTGATGACTTCAGCCTCCTCAAGGGTGGTCGTTTTTGCTACATAACGGAGGAGAAAAAAAAGGAAATCCCTCGTCGGTCTGCTTGGAATGCATATCAGCGTCTCCGTTGAGGATTACGGGACAATTTACATGCGAGCAAGACTTTGCTCAGCGATCATCTTTGTCTAGACGAAAGTGAGCACGTCTGTTGTCCTCTTCAACAGACTTTTCTTACCACAGTTCAAGACTTTTGCTCGTCAGGAATGCTGTTAACGTTTAAAAAAGTCTCTTCTCTCTCCTTCCTGGAACCTGTTTTTCCACAACAAGTTCGACGTTCTCACGAATTTCTTTTTTTTTCTACAGGTTTTTCATCCACCAGCATCTTGGCGATCTCGTAATCTTTCAGTTTGTGCTGTCAATGATTTTTAAATGACCATTGTGGCACTAATTCCTCATGAATGACCTTTGACAGACTAACATCTTATAGATGAACTTAGAGATTAATCTCTAAATTTCTTCTCAGAGACTAATTTCTGGGAGAATTTTGAGAGACTAACATCTAAATCACCTCTTAGAGAATTTCCAGAGAGTGATATCTTAATGACCTCTTGGAGACTAATTTCTTAGACTAAATTCTCAAAAATGACCTTTGAGGCACTAATTTGTGGTTAAAGACGAACATCTCAATGACTAAACTCCTCAAGGGAGAGAGACAAAGTTGCTCAGAGAGCCGTGTGAGAGAAAATATCAGATCATCCAGACACTGCATTGCCCTTTGAGAGACTGGATTCCAGCTTGAAGTGAGATATTCTTATCTAAATGAATTTAGAATTGTAAATTCGACGAATTTGTAAGTGAAGCCTTGGCGTGAAACGTGATCTGAGCTCATGAACACACCTTGGACTGAGAAAGGGTTAAACTGACTTTTCTGCAAATGAGCACGTGTCAATCCTCACCTCACGTCGTCTTTGCCAGCCCTTCTCTTGCCACTTTAAAGTTCCGGGAAAAGGTCTTTTACGGACATTCTCGTCACTATCATTATTCCAGGCACCGGTGTGAACCCCTTCAGGGGTTCCCCCAGCCCGAACGAAGGTCTTGGCACGAAGGAACCACTTTTCCCCGTCGGCCAACAGGTGGAGACAGGGATAATTCGAGGACTTGGGTCACTTCCACTTGAAATAATCATCCTTAATCCCTCAGGTCTCATAATACCACAGCCCGTCTCACGCACGCGCGCGCGCACACAGGTAAGACAGACCTGTCATTAAATGCATTAACCTTGCTTCCCTCAATCTTTCTCACATGCCTCGTAAAATCGATATTGATGTAGTGGGTCCTGGGCACTTCTACCTGAGCTGCTACTGCTGAAACGTTCTCACGAGTGCAGACAGACCGGAAATATAAAGGTGATTCACCTAAAAGTCCGGCCTCCTCGTCGGTCGCCTACTTCACGGAGGGGGGGCAAAAAGAATGGGCAATCTTGTGCATACAGAGAGAAGGTTCGTCTCATGCATGTTTGATCTGATGATGAATCCCAACAATGCTGATGTTGATCACTGCATATTTGCTATAAAAATATTTGTTGTACAAATGTGTCATTCACTTAAAAACAGGCCTCAGACTGCGGCGCACACAACAGCTCATGCTGAGAGGCCAGATTTTGCCGGTGACTCAATCACTTTGGCCTCTCCTCATGGAACTGTGAAAAATGCGTCACCAGTAGGATTTTAGAGCGATTCACCTAAAAAACCGGGTCCAGTCGGAGCCGGAAATGACGTCGGCCGCGCGTTTCCAGCATTACCTTAAAATGTACTCTGCAGTCTGAGTCTCGTGAGAAGAAACCACATCAGTTTGGGTGAACGACTCCTCTGCCAAGGTCCAATTTCCTTCCCACCATGATTGAGGCAAAGTGAATTAGGATTTTTATCCCCCTTTTTTGCTCCCCCCCCCCCCCCGAAAGGTCAACCCATTTCACTGCCCCGAGCTACATTTGCGTATGTACGCACGTACGCAAAAGCATGCAGAAGTGCAAAAATTGCCAAGACGTCCTGGAAGAAGAGAGGAGGGGAGATAAAAAAATTCTCGACCAGGCCCGACTCGTTTTTCGCAACAAAGCATTTCCTGAATGTGGCCCTGGCAAAAATGTTGGGCTTTGTTTGAACAAATAAGGGAACTTAAGCTACTGCTCAGGGTAAACAGAATTAGCCTTATTTTGCCCCCATGAAAGGAACGACCTCTCCTCTACTCTCGACGGGCTATAAATGGAATCGCTGCACATTTGCATTCAGTTGCTGCTGCTCTTTTATGGAAACAGCTCTCTGTTATAAGTACACTTTGTCCCGGGGACAAAAATGAGGGGGTAGCAGAAAGCATCTGACCTAGATCGTCCCTTGATATGGAACCCAACAATGGGATCAGTAGTACAGTAGGTCACGGGGCCTCTGCCATCGCAGATGTCGTTCAGAGTTGTCAGCCTATTAATGCCGGAGACTCCATCTGGAGAGAAGCCATTTCCTTAGGCCATTAACGTCGGGCCAACGACTTCAAGTGGCAACTCCTGCTGGAGCATATTAACAGAGCAGCCACTTGGTAATCACAATGCGTAGAGAATTTGCCACAGACCTCGCATTTCCTGCACGGTGCCCATGTTTTATCATGAACGTAATAACACTGGCAACTGGCATACGCCAATTGGGCAAGCGGTCGGTGTCTAACATCGCCATATCTTTCAGTTATGCTCTTATACAGCGTTACCATCATAGACTTTGCGTATAAAATGTTCGCTGGCGCCATAGCGAAAGTGCTGTTGTACTTTTTACCTTTTGTCCGGGAGGCTGACTAAATCCAGAGTTGACTGTGCTAAATATACAGCCAGTACTGAACTTAGTATTCTTTTTTCAGCAAATCATGTTGAGTTGTACCGACTCTTAACTCTCGCTGCAGTGATCTGGTGTCCGTGAGCTTCACCGAGCATTGACGGCAACGAGATCCCCGTCGTGGCCACCGCAACATGCGTATGGAGGACATGACGGAGTGAAAACTGCGCCAGCAGAAGCGTCACCCTCAAGGTTTACCTGTTTTGAAACGTGAGCCTAATTAAAGTCGACGCTCCAGACAGGCTGCATCATCATGGCTGACGTGGCCAATGACGTCCCCGAAGGCTTCCCCACAAATAAATGATTTCCTGTTGTTTCTCCTCAATGTTCAAATAAAGTATCCATTTCCTCTCCCTGATTACGTAAGGACTTGACATGTGTGTAGTTCTCCTCTCTAGCTCTTCCGTGTGTGTGTGCGCGCGCGAGTACATATGTGTGTGCTCTACCGATAAATGATGTCTTTTTAATGCAGCTCAGTGAACACTCACGCCATTCATCCTCATAAACAAGGACTCAAACACGAGACTTTATCCTTATCTGGATGTTGAGCAACAACAATGTTTCACTCCTCAGCTTCATAAAGGCCGATGACAACACGACCCACCAAAAAATGCTCTCCCTGGCAACAGAGACGGACCGTGCGAGTCAAAAAGAACCTGACTTTTTGACCTGGAAGTGATTCACCGACAAATCTTGCCTGTGACAGCGTGCGTGTCATGAAAAGAGACCGGATATTTAGGTCCATCATACATTGGACAACATGAATAACATCAGCGAGTCAAACGAGTGTACGAACAACCTCGCAGACACGAGATTGCCCATTCTTTCCCCCTCCACCACCAAGTGGGTGTGTGAGAACAAGGAGAGGCCGGATTTTTAGGGGAGTCACTGAGAGGTTGTTGCTCTCCTCTCCAGACTCAGTCGTCAATCACTTCTCCTCCCCCCTAATCAGATTGTTACCTGGTCTTGGCCATGAGAAATTGTTGACAAGCGGTGTTAACGAAGACAATGGCAGACAAGTGTTGCCTCCCAACGCCATCGACCAAGAGTTGACACTGACTCAGGGTTGCCATCAGTGATCACTGTGCAAACAAAGTCGCTTAAAAGGTGATCACTCGTGTGCAGGCCTCGGAATTTCAGGAGACTCAACGAAAATGCTGCGGCAATGGAGAGCAAAGAAATTTTTGGAACAGAAAGAGCACAAAATTGGTGAAAGATACGAAAACTTTCCAGGAGCTCTTCGACTAAAAATTCCGGTGTCTCGTCACGTAGCAGCCATATGGGTTAAGTAACATTGAATGAAGTTTGTTCAAACTTGGTGCCCCAACTGTGACTGCATAAGGTGTTGCTCACTTATCCAATTTATGGGCTATTCAAAGGGTTAAGTAACATTGAACAAAGACCGCTCATTCTTTCTCCTGCATGCAAACGTTTGACCCTAAGTGGTCATAGTTGCTAGTTCACAGCTGCTGGGTCAGTGGCAATCAATGCTCTTCAACACTGGACCCCTAAGGCCATGGACCCTCCAGACCAATTGCTCGTCAATACGGACGAGACAGGGTGGCCAAGAAGTTCTCTCGCAGTCCAACCTTTTCTCTGGCTATCAGATTCTTATCGACAGGTTACTTTTATAGACCTACAGGGTGTGCAGCGTAGATGTGGGAAAGTTTGAGCCCCCTGCTATCTTGTTCTTTCATGCTTCTTGCTTTTCACCAATTGACACAGGGTGGTCGCCCTGTAAGTAAATACTTCATCGGCCACTCTTAAGTGCGTAATGTAAGTAAAATGTAGACCATGCGCTTAGTGTAGGATAACTTACTAGTCACCCTCTAAGTGCGCACCTAATGAGACTAATATACCTCATTAGCCGCTCCTTAGTACACAATGTGACAATAAATTGGTCAAATTTGGCACATCACTTATCGGCCACCCTGTAGCAACGTGTGGGCAACGTTTCGCTCTGAAGTACGGTACATAATGTACGGGCCACCCTGAAGTACAAAATGTAAGCGAGATATCTTATTGGACACCTTGTTTGGTTCATAATGTAATTAAGTAACTCGCCTCGTCGGCCACCCTGTTGTAGAAAAAGTGAGATAACTCGTTGGCCACCCTGTAGTGAATGTAAGTAAGCCGTCTTGTTGGCCGCCCTGTGGTGCATCACGTGAGGAAGTTGTCTATCCCCCCCCAGCTTGTAGTACATAATAACGCGCCACCCTGTAATACATATTGTGAGTGCTGACAGCCAACACAAGGAGCCTGTCTGCTCCGAGATAAAAAGATGGGTGAAATTATTGGCCTCCCTGGCCGGTAGGATTGAGCAGCCGCCCGAGCAGCCCGACGACATCACCCCAGGCAGGCAGACGAGCCCGGAGAAGTGAGGGGCAATCACGATGCAAATTTGTCCGGCTTAGTCTAGTCTTGGTCCGTCCCCTCCACATACCTGGAGCAGTCTCTGGAGTCGCCGCCAGCCACGCATGAGGCTTTGGCTTTGGCGGCGAAGAGAAAAGGAGAGAAATTACAGTGGAATTTTCGAGGCGCCAAATTTTCCCCCTCCTGACAAATCCGCTCCGAAATGCAAATCGCACGTTCAAAATTGAAGATTCAACAGTTGAGACAGAGCTGCCACTTAAGGAGGTGGGGCAGAAGCAGTGTTTATGCATACACCGAGTCAAGTGCATCCAAAGTAGTCATTTAGGGCGTCCTCGTCAGTAAAATGAAAAAAACCCGAAAATATCAAGATGTTTGACTTTTCTGGCTCACTTGACAATTGTCTCACTGGACGAGATGAAGCTCGTGGTGAAACATATCAAGTGTGTTTAGAGACCTATTTTAAAAAAACGCTGCCCACTTGATATCAGAGTGCTAGAATGCTAGAAGCAGCGGAGGTCGTCATGGAGGCCGCAATGGCGATTTCTGCCGCACTCGCACGACGAAGACGTCACGGAGCCAAGTTCAGTCGTTTCCCTCGATAAGATCTGTGCGAAGTCGGGCCAACGAGGAAGTTCGTGAGGCAGAGTTTAAGGCCTCCGCCGGCTGTCACATAAAGGCCAAGGTGGCCGGGTGATTCGCCGAGAAGAAGAAGAAGAGGTCGCAAATTTCGCCTCCTACGAAAAACGACACCGCCGAGCCAGAAAGAAAGGAGTTAAATCGGTTTATGGAGCCCGCAGACATTAAGGCAGCTAATCCAAGAGCCCCCCACGGATAAAACCGTCAGACCTGACTGGGCTCTGCCCGGCCCCGGCGCGTACAGGGTGTCGCAGATCGAGCCGGAAGCAATGGTGATGGAGTGATTCGTCCGAAAGTGTGGGCAGAACATGACGTCAGCACCTGTGAACATTGGGCTTGACAAAAATCGTCTATAAATGTGATGATGCAGGCTGTTGAGAGGGGAGGGAGGCCAGGTTTTTACGTGAATCACTGTCAAATCTGACTTCCTACTGGGAATGTGCGTGATTCACTTGAGGAATCCGGCCTCTTCTCAGTCTGGTCTGCAGCAAAATGAGCATATGAGCCTATGTTTTCAGCCTAAACACTGCCCAAATCAGGCTGGAACGAGATATGTTTCACCTAAGACTCAGGCCTCTCCTCACAGTCTCAGCATGTTAGGGCTGCACTGCCCTGCTCACTAGAGTCTTTAGTGAAATATGTGATTTCTCATATTTCATTGAGAATTTCTCATCGCGAGAATTCCCTCATGATGAGACGCGACTCGAAATTGTCTATAGTGTGACGCAGTCTGCGTATCTCAAGAATACGTCACGTTTTTAGGCGAATCACACATTTTTTCTGGTCTGAAAGGGCCTAAAAGTCTGATATCTTCTAAATTGTGTTTTCTGTGCCTGTGTTTGAAATTTGTCCTTGTAGTTAGTTTTGAATGAAAAGAAGGAGGGCTTTTTTGGAATACCAGACAAGACCTGAGCTCTGTGAGGCTCTGGCTCCCTCTGCTGCTGCACCCTGTATTCCTGGGCCAAGGGGGGCTCCTCTTTTTCTGCGGCTGAAGATTTTTCGACACGCAGTCTTTCTTTCTTTCTTCCTGTCTCGCTTTTTCGATGACGCAGCTCGATTTCAATCGGTTTTTGCATGTGCTGTGGCTTAGAAGGGAAAATGGGAAGAGGCAGACAAAAAAAAGTCCCCCTCAACAAAAGTCGATATCTCTTCATGTGACGACAACGGACGAAAGGGTAAATTAAACAGGATCGAGAGCTTTCTTGTCTGGGAAAAATCCCCCTTTTCATCACACTTAAACCGGAGGAGGATTTGTGCAAGCCCAGGTAATGATGAGTCTTCTCTGCCTCGGAAGAGGAGCTAAAGTAGGGGGATTTGCTGCTAAAAAAGTCTAACTAACTCACTTAGTCACTGCTCGCAACTTAAATTACGACATGAAATATGCTGGGAAAACGCAGAGTCTTGTAGCTATCAAAGAGCCTAGGAAATGAAGATTTGCTGCTAAAAAGCCTGACTCACTAAAAACAAAGTATTCTTAGCGTTTGATACACCAAAAAGTCGAAGAGCCTGAGCAATGGAGCTAAGAAGCTAAGAGCTAAGAAATCTGACTCACAGTCTGGTAAAATCATAGAAATTTTGTGTTTAATAGAATAATAATATAAAACACAGGCCAAGTCTCCCAGATAACACAGAGCATCCAGGTTTGACGCTTAAAGGTCTAAGTAACTCACTTAGTCACTGCTTAGAGTGCGACCTGAACTACTAAGAAAAAAGCGTTTCCCTGCCAGTTATCAAAGAGCCTAAGAAATGTACAAAGTCTAACTCACTTAGTTTCAACTCAACTCACGACCTTATAAAGAAGAAAAAAAGACAGTGTCTGCCCGTAATCAAAGAGCCTGAGAAATGTGATAGTAATGCCAAAAAATGTAACTCAACTCGCATGGTCTCTAGTTGCAATTTAAATTATGACCTGCAGTACTAAAACTAAGAAGCCTAAGAAACGTGATCTCTCCACTAGAAATGTAAGCCAGCAGACAAAGTGAATTAACCTTAGACACCATTGGGCTTCGTGTCCACCACTGATGAAATTGTGATCTGGAGTAACTTGATCCCAGCTGCCATTGGAGTGGTCCTCGTCGGCCGAGGACTCGTCCGTCTGCCCGGACCCGTGGCAGTCGTCGAGAGTGATCGATTGAAGCGCCAGAGACGCTTGAAGCCAGCGCGATGATGACGATTTACGTCGCGCCTCATTAGGGCTCTGTCTACTTCCAACTCTTATTCTCTCCCTGTCATTAATCTGTCCGGGGGCTTTCAGAGCATGACAAAATATGAGTCGCTGGCACTGCAGAATCTCTTCTCGCCTCAAAAGAGATGACGCCGGACCAGCAACGTATGAGCCACAAAAGTTATGACCCCCTCCTCTCACTCATACACCTAATAAATTGTCAAAAGAGTGCAGTGCACAACAGAGAGCGTGTGCAACAAATCAGCGCGGTGAGCACTTGTGAGCCACAATTGGGGGGGGGGGGGGGCGAGGCCAACATCGCATGACGAGACATCTCCGACTGGCAACCCTGGGCCGGGCAAGGCCAGGGGGCAGACAGACTTGGCCTGGCAGGAACCGAGCTGGTCCGGGTGGCAAACTTGCGAGGAATGAACAGTAAAGCACTCGGGGATGGATCACTGTCCAACGGCACACCTGGGCCAGGGATGGACAAATGTCTAACCTAAGCGGCAGAGTTCTGACGACACCTTCGGGGTGAATAACTTTCTGCTGGCAAACCTGGGCTACACAGCTCAGACGCCAAATGATTTCCAGCTGGATAATTTTGAAATGGCAAACCTGGGCTACGCAGCTCAGACACTCTGGCCCCATCACCATTTGCTGATTGCCAGGCAACGCTATCGAAGGTGCCAGACTTGCGGTCTCTGTCGACGTCTGGTGGCTGTTTGACGCCTCTGGGTCAGTGGCCAACTACTTCTACCTCACCAGATCAGAGTTGCCACGGTGAAGGAGAGAAGAAACTGAGAGTCGTATCTTACCTCTTTCAAATCGCGGGCTGCGCACCTTCCATATCTCTTCTTTCTCGGCTGTGTTTGTCCTCCTGTGATTGACAGACGTTCGTTGCTCTCCCCAGATAAGCGGGAACAACAGTTCACAGTCAGCCACACATGCGTTTTCCCAGAATATCAGGGAATACAGTATATTGCCGTGTGTGCGAGGGGAGGCGAAGGTCACGTCGAGCTACATAAACAACGAGAACCTGCAGAAACACATCGATAAAAGCCTTTTTTTCGCCATGTCGACTTCTACCGCACTTTTCATGGAAATGAGAGTCCCTGGGACGTCACGAGTGCTCGCAGTGAACAAGAGAAGTCAATTGAGAGCAGGAAATTCCGGAAAGAATCGCCGAAAAAGGGGGATTCTGTACGCACACAGATGAATGAACGCAGCTTTTCTTCTTCCTCCTCTTCAGTCGGGCCTACTCAAGCAGGCCTTTCCTCCCCCGCCCTGTGGTTCTACGCGGTCTTATTTTTTGGCACCAACAAATCCAGGCTGACTTTTCTGGTCTCTTCTCAACCCCACTTCCAGTCAGGGTGTTGACGTTTGGCCCCACAATTTGGTCATGATTTCAAAAGCACTCGTGGAAATGGAAAATCTTGGACTTGTGACACACTCACTTTTGCAGCTGCTCTTCTTCTTCCTGCTCTCGTACGCACACCAGAAATAAGACAGGGTGACTCAGTGCAACGACTCTTCAACGTGTCGTTAGCTTGACACGCGTGCCTGAACAATTCTTGGAAAGAGAAATGGGCAGGGATGAGTTTCGCTTCTTCGACTCCCTCTTCGTGGACAATCACGCCACCTCCAGGGCGAACGCCAACAACAAACTGAAGTTCTCTCTGTGGCTGCTGCCGCCGCTGCGTGCGCTGAACTTGCCGCTGCTGCTGGCGTCCATCTGCGACCGGGGCCGCCGGAGCCGCGCCCGCCGCCGCCCGGAGGAAGCCTGGACGAGGACGAACAGAGAGAGAGAGAGAGAGAGAGAGAGAGAGAGAAGCGGCTTCACGCGCGCGCTCCTCAACGCGCGTGGGGGCGAGAGCGAGAGCGAGGAAGAAGAAAAAAAAAGTGGAAACGACGCATCTCTAGTGTAAGGGACACTGACTGACCCACCCACACACTGACAGACAGACAGACAGACAGACAGACAAACGCTGTCGTCGCCTTCTTCTTCGCAAGACATTGGCGAAAATTGGGGAAAAGTCATTCTATCCGTCAATAACTGTGTTGTCATTTGTCATGAAAGTGAGTGTAAAGCGAACGGAAAGTCTTTTCTCCGCCTCGTCCACGTCTGACTCATGGGGAAGATTCGTGAACTACGTAGAGGACGTTGACTTTTAGGACGTTTTGGTCTCCCCCCGTGGATTACGGGGGTCTATTCAGCATGGAGACCTCGTACAATGCCCATATACAACTACTCACCACTGAGGACAGACACACAGACAGACAGACACACGCACAGACAGAGCTGCTAGCGGGGCTTTCGAGGGCTAGATTTAGCCAGGAGCAGAGAGTAGAGGGGGGTTGACTGATGGTGGCAGTAATTCGAGACGACAAAAGTCAAAGCTCTGGAGTACAGGGTGGCTCAGAAGTGCTCTCGTCGGAGGTTGGTGCGGGGAAAAGCGTCCAAATGTTTGACCAGGAGATGAGTACATCCATCATGTAATGTGCATGTGTGCAGGTATGAAAGGTTACTATTGTGCTAGCTACGAGTACGTCGACATTATAGGTATCGTTTATCAATATTCAGACTTCAATGTTACTTGTGAGAAGGGAAGAAAAGCTTTGTATTCCCAAGTTGATCGATGCACCCTGAACTTCAGGGTGTCCAAGGTGTGCGACGTCGATGTTCAAGTCTCGTCTGGTGAAAAACATTAAAGTTGTTATTTTTCAATATGCATTAAGACTTTAGCGTTTTCTTGCCCGCTTGACTAATTTATAATATTTTACCAGATCACACCCAGTCTGAGGCGAAGTGCATAAACCCTTTAGAGGCCAAGATTGTTGGTTATCTATGCTGATGTCGGCTCACTTACTTTACCGCAAAGTATTACCAAGCAAACTTTACTGTATTATACTAGATCTGGAGTGAGACCCACGCAGCACATGGACCTTTTACAGGCTTTCAAAGGTTTGTTGATATTTCTAAAAATATATACATCACACTGATGATGTCTTCTTGGTCAAAGTTTGGACTTGACGTGACTCTTTCACTTTATAAAGGGGCAACAGCTTGCACGGAAGATTTGAGTGTTTCACTACACAACATCACGTCAAAAGGCGACGTTCCCACTTTTTGGCCACCCCGTACGTACACAGGGTACAATGTAGACGTATCCATCCCAGCACCTGCCTTTCTTAATGAGTTCCACAAGTACAGCACGTTCTTTCTGTCCTCACCCATCAATGGAGGGGGAAAAGAGGAAGTGCTGTAGTAAATGCAGTTGACTTTGCATTCAACGTATGTGAAATTCACTGACTGCACTCGCCAAGACGGTCTCTGCATGCTGAGTGTCTCTGGAAAGGAGGTCCTGCCAGCATGTGAGGCGATTTCGCTTCTGGGCCACCCTGTAGTGCATAATAAAAGTGCAGTAGACGGTAAACTGCTCCTAAATGCAGAGTAAACAGCAGTAAGTCCGTAGTATCAAACACTGTCCTAGCGGAATCTGTCGCTACAAACAGGGTGTCACGGCATGTGGACTCCGTTGTAAGGGAAAGTTGTTGTCATCCACCCTGTGGCGCATAATGTCAAGACTGTCATGCTATAGGCCGGCCCTGCAGGACATAATGTAAGGAGAAATTGTCTTAACACACAACGTGAGGAGAGTCCTCTTAATATCCACCCCTTGGTACGTAATGTGAGGAAAGTTGTCATAATATCCACCCTGTAGCACGAAATGTGAAGAAAGTTGTCTTAATATCCACCCTGTACAGAACATAATGTAAGGAAAGTTGTCTTATTGGGCTCTCTGCAGTACACGACGTCGAAAATTGTGTTGGAAAGGGTCTTATTGGCCACCCTGTAGTACACAGCCTGTTATAGTGACATTAAAACCGTGAGTCCGTCCACTGTATTAGGCTTTTAGGGGAGGGGCACAGCTCAAATGCGTTCAGCCCAGACTTGTTAGTTTTGCACGTACGAAGACATCAAAGGGTTAAAGCGTCTCCGTCCTCTCAAAGGACTTGAACTGCCCCTCCATTGTTTAATTTTGCTGTTCTGCTCCCTCCTCCTCGTCATTCACCCCTTTCCCAGCACCTTCGTCAGTCTTCTTGGCCCGAAATATGCAAAGACTTCCTCTTCCCTTAAAATGGCACTCGCTAATCCGAATCTAATTTGCCCGAACAAAAGTCTGCTCACTCACCCACCCTGTATTTTCCCCCTCTTTGCTTCACCCTTTAGTTCTTCTAAAGCTGCCGCCCGAGTTGAATGACTTTTTTACTCACCCCCTTCCTCCTCCCACTCCGTAAGTACAAATGCCAAGAGGAATTTTTGCATGCTCTCCCATGTTCCACATGTTAGACAGTGCAATATCCTCGAGTAAAAGGTACACCTGCAGTTGTCCTCCTTATCTTTGCTGATTTTTTTTGTCGTGGCCTAGACAGAAAACGTGTTAGAAGAGCCAATATCAATCTGTTTTCATAAAACTGTGACAGCGTCTGGTACAGGGTGAAGCAAAGTGTCCCCCCTCCCCCTCAGTCAAGTCGCACCTGCTCGTATGTGCTTCGCATTTGCTCAGTTTCTGCCCCTTGAAATCAGGGTTGACACAACTCATGCTCATATAGGGTACACTCCTGAGTCAGGGCTGCCGAAAGGTAGTGACATTTTGGGTGCCTCACTAAAAAATACCGCAAAAAACCCCAAAACATGAGGGAGGAGGGAAAAAGTGTAAAACCTCAGTCAACGGTGTTAATCAATTTTGTTACACCCAGTACGTACTAGGTGGGCCCCCAACTTAACACTATCACAATGACAAATGTTTTTTTGCAATGTTATCGTCATGAAGGAATCGTTGAAACGCAACATGAATGGACATGGACCAGGGTTGCCACTCTGTGCCGCAGGGAAGCACGTATACAAATCCCGCACTTGGTTGGGCGGGTCGTCACTTTGGGCAATCAAGGAATGGGTGCGCAAAAGGGGACCCAGCATTCGACCCATGAATGCCTCCAGGGTTGCCACTTTGAGGCGAACGCACACGTCACGTCCCGACGGCTCTGCTGTGACGACTGGAAATTGTCGAGTAGCCTTCACTGTACCAAGACCATCAATCAAGACATCCGCCGCTGCCGCACGTGCCCGGGTCTTACGCTTGACTGCACATGTGGTCCCTGGCAACGCTGTCCTCCTCGTCCATGTCCGTACAACAATTGGCATGCGCCCCTTACACGTGTGGTGACAGGTGCCGACTTTGGCAACTTCGGCCACTGCAAGCTGTTCTCCAGCCTCTGGATGTGCATGGACAAGGAGAAACTTTTATGTGCGCACTTTGTATTACAAGCGTCACTACAAAGCTTCAGTCGTTTCAATGCGCACTTAACGTTTCCATAAGCATTTACTAAGCGACTTTTTCACCCCCCCCCCATTTTCTCCCCCCCCCCATTTTCTCCCCCCCCCTCTTGCTGCTGCACGCTTTCATTTATCCTCCCTTTTTTTGCACTACTTGTTCTCATTCTAGCGCTTGTACAACTTACAGCTGGATGAAAAACACACGAGAGTCGCTTTTGTAGGGGACAGAAGTAAACCTTTGAGCCCATCAAACCACCACGAACAACCCCTCCCCCCCTGCGCTCACGCATGGAAGGGGGCAGATGCGATGAGTCTGACTGTCGCTATCGCACATCCATGATTCTGGTAGGACTTTTTGTCTCTTCCTGTCCTTTTTTCTAGAGCTCCTCCTTTCAATTGCTGCGGTCTTCATTTTTTGCCACAGCTGGTGTTGATTCTTTGGCTGCTTCTGCTATCTCTTCTGGGGCTGCAGAGGACTTTGCACGACTTCCAACTCGAGTGTGGCGGAGCAGAACTGCCATATAAGGAGGCAATTTGCGTCGGTCCACCACAAAAAGAAGACTAGGGTTGCCATCTACTTAACCTTAAGTTAACCCAGCATGACAAGGTCTAGCACCAAACCAATATTCACTTAACCATGCTTTCATTATCATAGCAGGACTTGACACACCACAGTAACATTCAGCTCATCAGACCCAACATTCACCTTTCATTAACCTATCGGAACTGTTTTTTCTATCTAACCAGATCCAAAAATAGGCCCTACACCAACCTATGGCATTAATTTCCCTTTCCATGTTTTTTTTCCTGACCAAGTGGCAACCCTAATTGGTGTCGTGGTACTGATCCTAGATAAGTTACCGAAGGCAGTTTTATTACATATGACATGTCTGTCTCTGTATGAATAGCCCGGTTGATTCCAAATTTACATGTGCACGGACAGACTAGGGCTTTTCAAAGTCGAATAAAAAACCCTGGGGATCTTATTTCACTATGTTGGATTAGAAGAGCCATTTGGCAGATAAATAAATTTAGGCATAGGATGAAAACAAAAGATGTGACACTTCTGCTTTTTAGCGCGGAAATCCATCAGTGTTTGTTTTGATGTAGGTGAGCAGATCCTGGCAGGACGAAGACTTTTCCCACCAGCCAATCTCAACTATGTTGGCTGTTTTTGAAATGTGCCATCTGGCACATCTGGCCTTGTGGCGCACGTCCAGGGTGCACCAGGGTCGTGGTCTTGCCAGTCCAGCCGGTGCAGCACTGCCAAGCCCTCCCTGAGCAACACCCGACCCAAGGAGGACGTCTCACACCTTTGCACTAAAAATAGAAGCCAGTGTGACTATGTCAGATCGGAAGTGATATATGCACTTTTTTCTCCCCACAATTTTTCGCAGAATACTTCTACTTCATCAAATTCAGCGAGCAGACAAGAGAGGATAACAAGAGATGTGGGATTTCCCGGGTGGGCAAAATGCCACCCGGAGCAGCAGAGAAAGGCTTACACGTCCGGTGATAAACGGCCTTCATCCGCTATGCATGCCTTACCTAGACAGACGAGCTCAGTAAGTCATACATTAAGATCTTCCCTACTTTTGGGGCTTTTCTCCTCATCCCGGAGGCAAAAATCACACGAGGCTTTGCTCTTCAATCGGGCGGGAGGGAGGAAAGAGGGTGATGAAGGAGAGGGAATTTTCCCCTGGGATTCACCAGAGCCCAGGTTCCAATTAAATAAGCTCTGCTCATCAACTTCTCGGAGCTGAAGTGGAAAAAGAGGGAAAGAATAAACAGCAGGAGCAGGTTAGAAATCAACCATTTTTCGAGATAAATGTCTTCCTGCTTCAAGCTAAAAAAAATCGAAGGAGGATTCATTTTCCTCCAGGGACCAACAAACTTTCAACCCTTTCCTTATCTGAAAAGTCTCACATCTCGTTGGATGTTTTTCAATCGAAGAAAAGTTTGCCATTTCCGGCTCAACCTCTTGAAGAAAAAAAAAGCTGGGAAAACACGACCTGAAATGAGCTTTCTCGTGAAGGAAGTAGAAGACTTAGTACTACTTTAGTGTCGAACGACGATTTTCCGAGAAGAAAAACTTGGCACAATCGCAAGACTCAGCTTTGCCGACGCCCAGAAGGCAAAAAGTCTCTCTCCCTCCTCCAATTCCAAAAACTGTCACTTTCTCTCTCCCTCTCCCCCCCAACCCCCCTACCCCTTACACCCCCCCCCTTACTCGTAAAAGCGCGCGCGTTTTCTCCCCCTCTTCTTCCTACGAAGACCTCGACTGCCTCAAGTACGTACTAGAACTGGCCTCGAGCTATGGCTTTTCTACGGGTGCGCGCATTTCCAAGCACTGTGCATAGCACAACCCTCTTCCCTCCTTTCCATTCGTTGCTACACATTCACTGTACTTTCTCATGTTGCAACCCCTGCGAAGTCATGTATAAGCCCTATACTGGATGCCTCATATTTCGGCCCAGCCCAGCCCACTCCAACCTAACGCTGATCTAAACAATTCAACAATTAGCCTAATCTCCAACGTTGAGCTAACCAGACCTTACATGAAACTACGATTGACCTAACCAGACCTAATATCACACAAAGGCTGACCAAAGCTGATCTAACGCGAAACTGAGCTTGACCTAACGTTCCACTAACCAGACTTAACATTGAACTGATCAGACTTAACACTGAACTGACCAGACTTAACAATGAACTAACCAGACTAAATATTCGACTGACCAGACTTAACACTCTACTAACTAGACTTCAACATCGGTCCCATCAGATCTAGCACTGACCTAACTCATTCACCGTTGTTAGCATCATGCCATGAAATAATAATGCCTTTGGTTTTGTCTACAGCCTTAACTGACATCAGATCTCATTCACAACTTGAAAACAACCCCATTAAATGTCTTTTTCAAACTGAATTATAGATAAGATACCAAAAAATAACACGAGGCACCTGCTGTTCCGCAAGATGTCCGAGTTGTGACAAAGTTGTACTTGTCGACTCTGTCGTAGCAGAAGTTTTCGTCACTGCTCTGCCCGGCCTCCCTCGACCCGGCGACATCATTGAAAACAACTCTGAAAGCGTCCATGATGGCTAAATATGACGCACTGGACGTGGATGCAAACGTTGTTCTATTCCGGGCTCATCAAACGTTGAATGAGAAAGGAAAGAAAAAAGATGAGTAATTGAGTGGAAGAGTGGCTATTGTGGTAATGCTATCAATTGTGCTCGCACTGATCGATCAATGGCAACCAAAAACCCATTCGCATCGAATCGTTGTTACTCATACGTAGACAACAACATTTGGGGGCAGAAGTTTTGGTCCTCCAGGAAAAACCTTAGCCCTGGATTAAGGTATCTCTTCTGCTGCTCTACCTTCTCTGGCTATTACGGATATGCAGAGTAGTGTTTCCCAGTACTCGAAAAAAAATCGATTCGAGTTTGGTAAGAAAAATCGAGTCAGAGGTCGACGACAGAAAGTCGAGAAAAAGCAAGAGTGACTTTTGAAAACTAGTATTAAGTGAAGACGAAGTGTGTTTTAACACGGTTTGCACACCTGTCTTTGACATTTTGAGGCTGATGACATTGGGGATGACACGCACATGACTGGCATTACAACAGTGTGTAAGTAACTCGCCTGCTTCGAGTACAATCACTCGATTTCTTTCGCGTGCTGACTGTGAGCGTGCGCAAAAAAGGCTCTTAACTCGAGTTTGACTCTTAAAAAGTCGAGTTCCGACTTCCAAGTCGACTCGAAACTCGATTTCTTTTAACTTTACGCGGACCGAAACTCGACTTGTTCGACTCTCAGAAAGGCGAAATTTGCATTTTCCCTCTTCCAGAGTGGCAAACTCGAGTTCTCCCATTGCAAGAGTGCGAAACTCGAATTTCATTTGTTCGCTTTTCGTCCCAACTCGATTGTGAAACACTAACATGCTGTGTACGTAGAATAACGGACGTTCTTCCTTCCTTCCTTGCTTGCCTCCCTCTCCCTTTGCCCAAACTTTCTCGACAGTCATGTTTTCCATGTTCATGGCTCTCTCCACCCCTCCCTCCCTCTCCTCCCTCTCCTCCCTCTCCTCCCTCTCCTCCGTGCCGAGCAGCAGCAACGCCCACTTGCACATTTCGCAGAGGAATGAAGAAGTAAAATAAAGGAAGCGGACGATCATTGCCTCGTGTCGTACGAAATCGGAAGGAAGGCAGAAAAGTTTGCACGTTGAGACCAAGGATGAAATACAGGGTGGCCCAGCAGATTTCGATGGAGCTCACGGTGCATCTGGACCGATTCATTGGACACCCTCAAGTCACGGGTCATGCTTGACCGTCGGGTTCGATAAGGCGACTAAGAAAAATTGGGGTATCCATAGAACTTCTGTTGTGTTTTTGGTTGTGAATCTTTAACTATGTTCATGTCGACAAAGGCTGCCTGACACTGCACGGCTGAGGTGCGTTGGACGCCATCAAATGGGAAATTGAGCAGGTTTCTATGCATATCAAGGTACATGAGCCACTGACAAGGTAGTGAACTGTCACATTGGTTGTGCATATTTGACGACGTGCACCCACCCAAGGACAAAAGCAGTCACGAGTGACGTTGCACACGGAGACCACGGACTTGAACGCCACCGACTTAGAACTGCACAGCTGCTGGGAAGTCACTTTCAACGAATGAGGCCTTCTTGGTGAAATGAATAAGACAAATATTAAATAGTTATCATGGAGCCAAAGAATTGTTTGGCCACCCTGTAGACTGAATGTAGGTACGGATGTAACGGACCAATAAGTTAGATGTACCGCACAGCATTTTAAGTGGGCCCCTCCAGGCATATTATTCCATGCCCCAATTCTTCTCTGTACTGAAGGAAAGTGATGTGCTGTCTTCGCAGCACTGGTATCAATTCGATGCAATCTTAAAGCAGAGCAGTGTGTAAATACGGATCACACAAACGGACGAGATTGATGGCTTCAGATGTACAAAAAAGCAGGCCCCAAAAGATCTCTTTTTCTTTTGGTCTTTTTTGGGAAAAGTTAAGAATAAACCTCGGAACAAAGAGAAGTACTCAGCTCTGCAGAATATCTCATAGATGATATCAGCCGGCAATTATATCATGCCTTTATATACGCTTGTAGGACTACATGAAAAAAATCATCGTTGCACGCTTACGGCCACGGCGCGTACAGGGTTGCCAATGGGTTCTGCTACATGTGTTCAAGCGGTTTTATTGGATCATTTATCACAGATACGAGACTCTACTGTGATTGTTCCTCCTACGCTGAAAAAACACATGCAGACAACGCATATTTCCACTCTATAACGTACATACAGTGCAATCTCTCCATGAGAATGAGGATCAATAAAAATTTTTCGGACCATATATATGGCTCATACTGCACAAAGTCAGCATTGCTGACAGACACGTGACACAGTGGAACCTCTGTATGGGAATGACCTCTGCATAAGCAGCAGAGTAGAGTGAGAACTCTCGACTTAACGACGTCATTCTCAGTGGGCGGCAAATCATTGAGGCTTCACTGTAAGATTATTCTCAGAGAGAGTTTTGTTCAGGACTTGACCCACTTTTCGGGAACACTTTGTACTTAAACTAAACCTAACCCTCGACTGCAAACATTTCGTCTGTACTCAACCCGAACCTCGGGATGGATGGAAGCTGCTCTCCTTTCTTTGGCAATCCCGGACTGTTTCTGGCTATTGAGGCGGACGCAGGATAATTCTCGGAAGTCGCACGTGAATGCATATTCATGACTTGACAGAGAGAAAAGCAGAAGAGGAGAGCGCGGACGACGGAGGAGGAGACGCGGGCGGAGTGCTCCATAGTGGCCAAGGAAGCGTAAGACGAGCACAACAGCCAGACATTCGATCAGTACTTTAGTCTGGGCTGAAAATGGCAGAGAATACAAGAGGGTGAAAGTAAGAAAGAGAGAGGAAGAGGGAGTAAGACAATGAGAGAGAGACAAGGAAAGAGGGACTGGGAATAAGAAGGAAAGAGATGAGAGAAAGAGAGTAGGAAAGAGATGAGAGAGAGAGAGAGTAGGAAAGAGATGAGAGAGAGAGTAGGAAAGAGATGAGAGAGAGTAGGAAAGAGATGAGAGAGAGTAGGAAAGAGATGAGAGAGAGAAAGAGAGAGAATGGGGGAGAAGGAGAGGGAGTGAGAGACAGAAAAAGAGAGATGACAGAGAATAAGAGAGAAAGAGGGTGAGTGAGATGAGAAAGAACGGGAGAGAAAGAGACGTGGGGAGATGAGAAAGAATGAGAGAGAGATGAGAACGAACGAGAGAGAGGGAGATGAGAGAGAATGAGAGAGACGGAGAGCGAGTGATAGAGGATGCCAGTTATGACACAATCGAGCCATTGCCAACATTGCGTGATAACTAGGGAGGGGCATTTCTCATAAGCACATCAATCGTTGCCTAAAAGTTGGCCGAGTATGCAAAAGCAGAAACTGATGAGAACAAAGCCAGAGATTGCACTGTTCATTGCAGCATCAACTATGCAACGCAAAACCCAAAATGGGGCAAACTTTCACGCAAATCAAAAAATCCCCCGGGACGGTCAAAAATGTAAACAAAATCGCTGCCTCTGACCAGATAAATGTGCAAAATATGCGACGACAAACAGGCCAAATGTGGGCTACATAACTCACTACATTGTGTGCTTGCAACCCTAGTTATGACCTAAATACACCACTGTTGTCCTAATTCATGAACATAAATTCGTACACAATGGATCCCCCGACCTCTGTAGGTAAATCATTGAAGCATTCGTGAATAAACTATGAATCAACATGGAACCTGCAGGCATCAGGGGTGCCACTGAGCAACGGGGAGGGACGCAGAGGGCTCCTGCACCGTGCACACAGGAGTGCCGGGAACTCAGTTCTTCTTGAGACACCCGGTGTTTGGACCCACCTGGAAAAGTGTGCATCGAGCATCCATATTTGCTGCACCTGAGTTGGCAGACCTAGGCAGGGGGAAGCCCTTTTTGAGCACGCACCACCCAAAAAAAAGGATCCTCCAGCTTTTGGGTCTCCCCCTCTTGGGCATGCGTCACAGGGACAGCATTTCTGCCCCATTATTTCCGCCCATAGTAAGAAAGTAGCGATCAGGGAAGCAGAGGCAATAACCGTGATATGATTTGGCCGTTTGGTCGCTTTTTTTTCTGCCAAGTTATCCCCTCTCCTCCTCCTCCTCGTGCTCCTACTTTCCCCAGAAAGAGCCTTTTCCTCACGACAAAGATCGTGACATGAACATTTTTTTCGACGAGGGTCACTTCCCTACTTTTTTCCTCAGTACTACGAGAGTACTTGAGAGCTGGGGAGGAGAAGGACCCCCCCCCCCTCCGCCTCCTCCCCATCTATATTGCCAAACGGATTCATTGCCCGGGCGGCGTCGGGGTTTAGACGTCCCCAGGGACGTTGGAAGGGGCAGAGGAGGAACCTTTGTCTTGGAAGGAACGTGTTGGATGGCCAAGGGAGAGAGAGATTTCCTCCATTTCCTTCGCTTTCTTTATTGTGGTACGGTGACTCATGCTACTTCTTCTGGTGGAGTCTCTAAAGGCTTTCTTCCTTCAGCTTTGCTGACCAACAAGGAGTGCCCTGAAAATGGGTGAGCCCACATTCAAAGTGCACTGGGCTGGCACGCACAGGGTCGAGGCTGCTGGAGTCACCAGTCATCCGGGGAGCTGCAAAGGCTACCACAGGGTGTTACGAAAGTGATTCGCGTCCCACCAAGAGGGAAACAAGATTCAAATCCCACGTGCCCTATTTCTGCTTCTCAGAATGGGGGTTGCTAGGACGTTGCAACATGGGGAATCAAGTCCCACATGTTTACTCTGATTCTGTCGATCAGGCTTGCCAGAAATGTTGGACCTACGTGGATCGTGAGGCATCGATCGGAGGTCTGTCAGGGTTGCCGGAACGTGGGTCAGTCAAGAGTTAGCAGGTCCTGAAGTGAAGCACAATTGCCAAAATGACTCCCACATGCGCTCCCCATGATCTGATAATGGACTCTGGAATGTTGCTCTCAAACGTCTTCGATGATCATTTCGCGTCCGTCCACTCTTTCTAGCAGTCTTGTTTGCCACTTCACAAATTCTAACTTTGGGCATTCGTTAGAACTGTTCTGCAGACATTAATTTTTCCTGCCCGCCATCTTGGCACCCCAGACCCCTTGCCCGCAGAGTTGGGCGCAGCTTCGATGGGTGTAAGATTGCTCAAAACTTTATTTAAACACACAGTACAGCGTCCAATGACTTCTCTGCATCCTTTGGGTTGTGTTTATGAGCAATGAGCGAGTGTTTCCTTCCGATCCCCCATCTCCCCCTCATCTCCTCCCCCCCCCCCCCCCTACCTGCAAGAATCAGGATCCGTTGCCATTTCGAGCGGAAGAATCGTTTACTGCAGAACTGACAGGAAAAACGGGAGAAGGAAGGAAAGAACAGATGCTTCTACTGTATTGAGTGCGTGTGTGTGTGCAGTTCTCGTGTGAGTAGTTCTTGTGCGCGCGTGTGTGCAGTTCTTGTTTGTGCAGTCCTGGTGAAAGAGAGAAGAAATCACGTCGAAAGTGAGAAAAGATTTGAGCACTGAAAAGGGTATCCCCCAGTCCGTCTTCTTTCGCACAGGGTGTCCAAATTTAGCCGCCCACTCGTTGTCTTTGATCGGGGCAACGACGACTTGTGGGACACCCGGTACGTGGAGGAGAGGGGGAGATAGAGAAACCTGTCAATCAAGTCTGCCAAATTCAAAGCTACTGACAACTTGCATTTACTGGGAGGGAGAGCAAAGTCAAACAAATAAGCAAGAAGGTTAATTATTTTGCGTGCATGAAAATGAATGCCTAATTTTAGAAGAACGTCAGTCAAAGCATCTGATGTCGCATAATGAATTACAGTTTTCATTCCAGGTCACGACCTACCTCATATTATTCAGTGTTGATTTAAATAAGGTTCCATAGAAATATCCACGCAGTATTAAACAATCAGTGAGTCATGTTTAACGGTAAGATGAGAAGGCATAGGAAAAGAATCTGCGGCCCAACTGTGCTCTCAGCAGATTATTCACACACTGACGCAGCTGCTGCAATACCAAGAACTGCCTTTGGAGCTGGAGGTGAGGCTCGAATTAGGAAGTTTTTGTTTGGCTTGAGCTGAAACGCAAAACGCCCAATCGATGATAGCAGATTTCTGAGAAGGGGCCTGCAAATCAGGGTGAAAACGCAGGGAAATTCGCTGCAGTTTCCGCTCACGATCCCAACCCATTTCTCAATCGATTCTATAAGGAAAAAAAGAAGGATATGCCAATTCTCACTTGAATGCAACTTTGCGTAAAAAGGAAGAATTTGTGCACAGCAAACAATGGCACGTTGCACATGCAGTTGGGCACAGAAACAACGCCCTCCAGTGTAACCATGCAGCGTGTGCTGGTACATGTACGTGCGCGCGCACTTCCTTAGCTTTGGCCTGGCGAACAGGGTGGACTAAGGAGATTTGCCACTTGAAACAACACACTTGAGTTGTGAATCTCCTTAATCCACCCTGTACTCACGTGTGTGCACAAGGCGTGCTGGTACAGGGTGGAGGCTCTCCACTAATTTTCAAGGGGGAAAACAACATTGCGAGTCTACTTAGGCCGCCACATATTGATGTACTTGTATGTGTGTACAGGGTGGCCTAAGATGAGCTGTCACTCATTTCACGGGTAAAAAACCCTCACCATCATGGTGAATCTCTCCTGCCTATCATGCATATTTATGTACTCTTCATGCACAGGGTGGGCTAAGAAGATTCGCAAGGTTGTTTTTCCAGCTTCGAAGTAAGTGGCATATTTTCTTAGCCCACCCTGTATTCGTGTATGGGTGATCAGGACAGATACTAAGGAGACTCATTTCGAAGGAGGAAAACAACATGGGAAATCACCTTAGTCCAACCCTCTTTACACGCATGTGTGCACAGGATGGACCAAGATGAGCTGTCCCTCATTTTGAAGGTGGAACATTGCAAACTTTCTTATCTCACCCCGTATTAAAGGAAGGTGCTCCCCTTATCATAAGCCCGGTCGACCCTTCAATCTAATGCTTGGCAACTCTGATGGGTTAGCCCAAATTTGAAGGGAGTGAACAAAACTGCTGAATCAGAGGGAGGAGTCATCAACCTATCCCAAGTCATGCGACTTTCAACTTGAGTATATCGTGAAGGTGAGGAATGCACTTTTACGCATGCCTTATTCATTGGTACGTGAAAAAATGGCCCTAAGGAAATAACAAATGAGGAGCTGTCTTTATAAAAAGTTGTGCGTTATTGTGACAGGTGGACCTCACAATGACTGGCCCCGTCAAACTCTAGCTCGCCATGATGATTGTCTATGTCCCAGAGAGTGATTTAAATGTTAATTCTTCAATTAGATGCCCATAATTTTTTCCGCCCTTTCAGCCAATGTTTGCCTGGGCTGTCTGGCCGGGCAGTCGGCTTTTATGGCGGGTGCACCTGCTCGTGGCACGTAAAGGTACACTCACCCACCTTTGGGACATATCTTGTGTTTTGGTGCGTAGCGAAACTGAGTTTTGGCATCAAAATTTGATCAATTGTAGGTGGTGGAGCTTGTATATAAATTTGTAGAAATCGTATACTCAATAATTCATGAGATATTTGATTTCAAAGCCGACCATGCGTGTGCCTTACATGTACAGGATGTCCAAAGAGATTCACCACTTACTTGTTTGGAAGGGCAAATCTTCTCAGTTCACCCTGTAGTTGTGCTACTTTGATAAATTTGAAGGTGGAGAACAACATGGTTGGGCCAACTTAGTCGACCCAGCACGTTTTCCTGTACAGATGAGCATTCATTTTGAAGGTGGAGACAGACTAACGTTGCAAATCCCCCGGGATCACCCTGTACTCATGGATGAGTACAAGACTGACTGAGAATATTTCAAAGGTGGAATACAACATTGCTCAGTCCTCTGCATTCCTACATCTGTGTACAAAATGTCAATGCATTGGTGCTACCTTGATGAAGCGATCAACAAATATCGAAACAGTTCTTTACGTCCCCATGAAGGCTTCGTTAAGTTTTGTACACTGTTGAATCCTTTCAAACGTAGTGTCCACAGTATCGGGAGAAACATTTGACCATGCACATTTTACATTCGCCACCAAAGCAACAATGGCACCATTCATTGCTCGACATACTGCTGCGATGTAAAAATTTGTGGGGCCCCCCCCCCCCCCCCAAGTCCAAAGCATTGCAAATCTGCGTAGTCCACCCTGTACAAGTCCACATGTCACCCGGTATAACTTGCCATGCCCCCCCCCCTTCTCCAGCTGCTCCGCGTCCGTACACGTAAGAGCCTGAGGAGTCCCCGCTCGGACTTGGTCATGATTAATGGGCACAGGTAAATTGAGCTGGGTAGCGATTAGTTAGCAAATGTGGGCGAGCGAGGAAAAATGCGGTCAGGACGTCCGAGCGTGGCAAAGGCTGAAAAACTGTTTCCACTCTGCCTTTGAGCAGGAAAGGCTGAATTGTGGTGGAACTTTGAGCATTTCTCTCGCTGTTTTGGTCGAGCTTTGGCGAAAAATGACTCAATCCAGACTCCTGGACTCACCTACGGAGGACAAGGACACGGGGCCGACGCAGGGCGAGAACTCGGATGTGCCACACCAGTTCTACGCGGTCTCCTGTAATAGCAGCCATTTATTTATTATTGATGACGTCGATATGGGACTCTCCAATGCACTGAGACTCAGACAATTTCGCATTTACTATATTGATGCGTCTATTGCTAGATCGAGCTTGAATACAGGGTGGACAAGATTGTCAACACATCTGTGAACTGTCGATGGATCAGGCAAACAGGAAATTGTCGATGTGCAAAACTCATTTGGATTCGTAATGAATAATTTCACATCCAGTGATTGACAGAACCGGAGATAAAATGTGCCTTGCAATGAGCGATCAAGCTCATTTATATTGTAAATTTCTCATCTACCGCATTGACTAAGTTAGAGACATATTGCACAAAGAGTGATTAAACTCATTTATATTGAAAATTTCTTGCATCCGCTGGATTAGAAAACCTAGACTGTACAATGAGTGATTTGACTCACTTTTATTACAAAGTTCTTCGTGTACTGTGATTGCCAACCCTGACTGTACAGTGGAAAATTGAACTCACTTTCATTAGAAACTCTTTATAAGCTGGAATACCAAACCAATAAGTTTTATATAGACTGTAATTTCAAATCCAGATTGTATAAACAGGACTTGCAAATCTAGAGTGTACAATGAGTGATTTAACTCACTCAATTTTTTCAGCACACCCAATGGGTGATGTAACTCACTTCTAATACAACTGCCGTCCCCACTGGATAGATAAAGCCTGGTCAACGTCCCATGTGAAATGTTGACTTAGACGTTGTCTGAATTCATTTGCCCACATTTTAGCACCGGAAATGGCCGACGACAAAAGCTTGTGCGGTCACCCTGCACCGAGCGCAGACGGAATCAACCACCGGCGATCGAGCGAGGTAGCCCGGAGGAATTTGTAGCAGGCTCCCGCCGAGAAACCGACTCAAAAGAGGCAGAAATGTACCGCAGTCCGGGAAATGACACTGAATATTTTTCACCTTTGGTATGTGGCCGATTTGGAGACGGGGCCGAGGCGGCCATCCCGGCCGGGTCGGGGTCGCCCGCACGCCTGTCCTGACCCCCCGCCAACATCGCCCACCCCACCCACGGATGGAAAACCAGCACGAAGAAAAACACTTCAACGAGGAGTCAAAACCCGACTACACAACTTTCATAGAAGTCTTATCTCGAGCAGACATCTGTCCAAGGGTAACAATGAAAGTGCGGTCTTTTTTTTAAGGGGGTGCGCAATCCTTCAACAATCTGTCTGTCTCTCTCTCTCTCGCCGACAAAGAACGACAAGATTGTTCGTTTTACTTCACTGTGCTTTCCCTCGTAGGTGTGTGTGTTTTGCCAGCTCTTGGCACTTCGGAGGGGGGCGTTCAAGCTCAATATCAAGCCCAGCTCGACCTTGTCAGTGATGTCTTTCCCTGGCATGTTTTGCAAGTTCTGGCCACTTTTCAGGGGTGAGCCCAAGCTCTGGCCCACCCCAAGCTTGTCATGTCTCTCCTGGGTCCATGTGTTTAGCCAAAGCTCTTGGCACTTCTGAGGGGTGTCCTCAAGCCTAAGCAAGCCAGGCTCAAGCTTGTTGTGATGTCTTTTCTTTTTTGTGTAGCAATTTCTTGGCGCTTCTGAGGGGTGTGTTCAAGCTCTAGTCCATCTCAAGCTTCTCGTGATGTCTCTCCTAGCCTCTTTGGCAGGCTTTCGGTCCTTCTTGAGGGATATGGTCGAGCTTCAGTCAGACTTAAGCTTATCATGATGTCTCTCCTAGGTCCATGGTCGTGATGTATCCCCCAACAAAGCAAAGGCACCTACTTCATGATCAAGCTGACGCTTGGCTCGAGGCCTCGGAAGCATGACCATTTTATTCATCCGCCCCCTCAGTCTCTCTGCCGGGCTTGAGCTTGAGATGTTGGCGGCTTGAAACATCCCCCAACACCTGTTCCTCGTCACACTTTGCGATGTGGGCGTAATTAACAATGTTGAGCTAATGAAGTCGCGTTTTTTTGTTTGCTGCGTTGTTTTTTGTCCCCCTGGAGCTTCTTTTCCAAGTTGTCAACTCATCAGCCACACGTGTGCGGCTGTGGCACGGTTGCAAATGTCTCCTGCGGGGCCGAATTCGACTGCAACACGACTTAGAACGTTTTGTTCTCTCTGTGTCTCAACTCAAAAGATCTTGATAGGAAGGACGGAATTTTTCTCGAGCCCCCTCAAAAAACTTTACTGCGTGACTGGCGAACAGATGTGGCTCAAAGCAAGCAGTCATTATGAGCGCTCGATCTCTCCTCTATTCAGTTTCTACGGCTACTACAAATATGGGCACCCCCCAAAAAAATGGACGCTGTGAGGTGGTTTTGAGCGTGTGCTAATGAGCATGCAGACGAGTCGGAGAGGAAGTTAAATTAAAAGGTTTCTGCCGCAGTCTCGGGACTCCTCCTAACTTTTTGCCCCACTTTTTCCCTCTCCTTTTGTCTCTCCCCTCCCCCCCCTAAAAAAGAGCGATAATCTTGGGGGCAAATTGAGTAATAAGACATGATTCATTTCAGTTTTTCTCTCTTCCCCCCCTCGGTAGTCCACACACTGCCATAAAGATTGGGACCATAACAGCCAAATTTGACCACCCTCCCACTTTCCGCCTGTTTAGGGCTCGCTTGCACTGGCACAATCAGTCTGTCCTTACTCGGGCCGGGATGTGTCGGGCCCTGAGGTCTGACACATCCATGACGAGAATGTTCTCCAGGTAGTGTGGGCTCCACCGCCAACGAGTACTGGATGAAGAACATGTCCATCGTCTCAGATCAGGGTCTGGGATTGCCAAGGCTGTCGAAATTCGACAACTTCCTTCGGATTACATTCGAGTGCAATGAGGCCTTTTTATCAGTGAGAAATATTGAAATTCCAAACTTGAACAGGGTTCGTACCCACCAAGTCGAGTGGCGAAAATAGGAGGTTGTGGTCGTGACCTCGGAGAATTGTTCTTCATTCAAATTTCGCGAATTTGCAACCTGGTTGTCGCACGTCGGAACTGTACGTGAATATTTTGAGCGGATGAGGTGACATTTCGCCATCTCTTAGTTTCTTGAATTTCATTGCCTTTAAGAGGGCACTTTCAAAACGCCTAGCTCTGCCAATCCCGAACCGACGCGTGAAGCACCAGCCCGACTCCACCTCTACTTCCAGCGCACCCTGTACAGACTACCTAACTCGCACAGACAGCCTTAAATATCACGCCAAAACTCGATTTTCCCCTGCTCCCTCACCCCTGAGGCAAGTTTTTAGGGTTGCGGTAGCAGTGGGGGGAGGGGAGTGAGTGGTGAGGGGAGGGGTGGGGGGTAAGGGCCCCCTTGAACAGACCAGCCAATCTCATTTATGGACTCTCTCTTCACTGTCCTGGAGCTCCATAGCTTTCCAATCTAATATGCGTTTGTGGTGTGCGATAGAAAGGGTGGACTGGAGAGCATTACTGAGGCACTTTCATTTCTACCCAATCAGTGGCAGTTTTTTTCTTTCTCTGCTTCTCCTTCAAGTCAAACTTTCCTCGTTGCTGCCCCGAAAGTTTGTTCACCCCTGGGTCAGTCATGAGGAAACGAGACGAGTGCCACTTTCATACTTTCTGGGACTCACTGAGGGAGGGGTGAAGCAGAGCAGCATCTCTGCTCTCCCTCAAGCAGACTGAAGCTTTCATGCAAATGAACATAAGTACACGATTGCTCTTCTTGTCCACGCTCAGTGCGCAGCATATGGGACACACACGTGCTGGAACGAGGATCATCTACTATTCTTGCCAACGACCTCGTTCTTCAGTTGCGTCCCCCTTGAAGGTCACTTCGTAGGGGTTCAACAAGGGTCGTTCCTCATCCTCAAGGCGTGGAAGCCTGACTGCCATTATATAAAGCATCAGCTACGCACAATTATGTTTCTTCTTAATAGCTTCAGATTGACAGAGAGTACGGGTCACCTTGACCATGCATGAGTTGCTTACATCAATAAGGTTTGTTCCTCATCCCGAAAATACGCAAGCACTTGTGTTATCACATAGCACATCACGACACGGGGTAAAGTCTGTTTTCTTTTTAATTTCTTGACTTTGACGTAGAGTGTCTACAATGCATGGGGTGTCTACTGCGCTTAAATAACTCTTAATAAGAACGTTATCCTGAACGAGCGCATTACGTTGATTTCAATTTATATGTCTCGTAAAGAACGAGCTATCGAATGTTACATATCTCAGTTACATAACTGACATTCATTAGTTTATGAAGGAATTGGTCATAAATGGAAGATTTATCATGCGTATGCCAGTAGACTATTTACTGTAAATTATAAATCTAGCATTTACAGCCGTTTATGTTGTTCACTTTTTTTTAAAAGAAAAAAAGACCACGTGAGCAATGTACCATTGCTGAGGATGTCATATGTGTTCAGAAAAGACGGTTGTATGAATCTCGCACATAAACGCAGGTGACCATATTTTGTCAATCTATGATAACTCTCACGTTGCGCGATGCAACTGCTGCTGACATCATCATAGACGAGTTTTCACCTCATACGTCAAGCTCCATTGACTACTGCATAGACCACATATACGGGAGATTGTGTGGTACATGCGTTTGCCCGGTACATAGCAGAGTAAACAACATAAAGAAGATGTACTTTCTGTATGCAGCAGATTGCACTGTGCATAACAAATAGTACAAAATGCAGAAGATGTACTTAGTTTGGAACATTGCACAGTTTGAGCCGCATGCCTAGGGAAGACTGTGCTTTTCGTGTATGGGAGAGTCTTCTAAACATGACATATTCTACTGATCATGGAAGCTTCTGCTAGTATAAGAATGGTTTTGCTATACGAGCACACTAAGACTGCCAAAACCTGCGTGAGCTATGTACTCATTGTACACATGCATTGCGTGTGTGTGCATGTTTCCACTCTTTCATAGGAGGACCCTGCGTGGCTCTCTTTCAGCCTCCACACACACGGCAGCAGAAGTCACTTCCTGGAACTGCTTTAGCAGCCTCAGCCACGTCGTTACCGCCTCCCCCGCCTGCGCATCCTGCCTGTTATTCGCACAGCAGAGGCAGGCAGTGAAAAAGATCGTCTGAGCGTATGGATGATTGCGGATGGATCATTTGTTGTTGGGGGAGAGAAAAAGCGCGGCCCAAATAAGCTCTCTCGCTTCCACACGCACACGCACACACACACACACACACGCACGCACAAGAACTACACACGCTCGGCTTTTACGAGTGTTGAGTTGCTGCTCCATTCTTTGACATTATCCCACTGTGCATAAACTACTGGGACGAGGATTAGGATCCTTTTCCACACACAGTCTCCTACAGGGTGTTGCAGACAAATCCGGAGTGACGATGATGTGACAAAAAACCCGCTGTACAGCTGCGTACATAGTGGAGCATGCCAGGCAGAGGATTACTCAGTCTCGTCTCAACTTTGTGGAGAAGATGTCAACCTCGTGATGTCTCCGGACTTGGGGCCTCGACGCGGCCTCGGTGTCGGCCTCGAGTACAGATTCCACCGGACAAGATCACTTCAGTTGGTATTTATCGGGATCCTAGTGTACGAAATGACTCAACATGGGACACCTGAATCACTCGGCTGCAGTCGGGAATGGTTATTCTGCTGCACCCTGTAGGTACTTGGATTCTCTCTCTCTCGCCAATTCGTTTGTTCTGAAAGCCGATACGACTGCAGAGGCCACCCCCTAATTCTACACCGCTAAAACAGGGTGTAATAAAATTGATTTCTCCACCCCAAGAATCAAGTCCCCAGTGCTCCTGTGTGCTCTGTTTCTGCCTGTCAGAGTCAGGGTTGCCAAAAAAAGCCAGAACCACGCAGGTTCGCAGCTTCTGCCTGCCAATCTCTGGGGTTGCCAGGTGGCTGTTCTGATGTGGAGCAGGAGTCAAGCCCGTGTCCGTCTCTCCGAAGTCAGGGTTGCCAGAATGTCAGATAGGACCATCAGTTTCCGCCCCACCCTGTACGGAGTTCTCGCGCATTTTTCCCTGAAGCTACGACGACGACACAACATTGACTGACAAGTGAGCCTGTGCGCAAAACAGGGAAGGCAACAGAAGCAGCTACACACTGTACTGTGTACATACAGTACTGGCTTTTTTTTCGGGGAGAGGCCAAAAGCGTTCGTACGTATGTACAGGGTGAGGCAGAGATGTTTTTCACATCGGCTTTTGGAGGGGGGAGACCTGGAGGTTGGGGAGGGTGTTACTGCTCAAGCCAGGGTGCCTCACTGCAAGGGGGGGGGGGGTGGGGGGGTGTGGGGGGGAGGGGGGGGGGGAA
>JAAUXU010046954.1_pt1 | contig 41629 bp, 39 predicted proteins | sample 7278151 | NCBI WGS metagenome assembly JAAUXU01 (sample SAMN14350113, study PRJNA611818) | marine sediment metagenome | isolation source: surface marine sediment (1.8m) | place: French Polynesia: Moorea | collected 2018-08
CGAAATCAAGGTTGAGGTTTGCATTTACTACATAGGTCATAGATGGCTATGCCAATAGGTATAGCTAAGCCAGCATGACTCATCTGTGTGGTACCAGTACTTGTCAGTAGCTTTCTGTGGCTGGAGCAGGGAAGAGAAGGAGTCAGTTGAAGTGGACAATGAGCTGGACAAGCCCTGCAAGCCCAACTGGAGCTTGACCTGTCAACTGGCCATCACTGGCACGAGCTGGGGAGGGGACGAGAGTGTCCGGATCAGCCATTTCCAAGAGTGACAACAAAAATAGTGAGTGTGAAGTGCCTCGTGAGGTCGAGGCGCATGGACAGTGTGAAGTACGTGGTGGTTGAGGAGAACTTATAGAATTCTCCCGAGAAAAGGTGGGTGCAGGTTCAGCTAGTTTGATAAAAAAAAATAAAAATTTGTATGTTTCAGTTAATGAAATTGCCTAAAATTTTTGAAGGGCAATCCTGCCTCACAGGCCCATCATTTCCAGGGGGATTCACTCCCCACCCCTCCATCACCATGAACAAGCCCGTTTCCGATATGCCATCCTGGCGCTCTCTTTTTGTAGCTTCAAAGAACCTAGCAACCTCATAACTCGGACATGGGGTTTTAAACTTCCCTATCCCTTCCCTTCCTAAATCGACAGCTGCTTGCCGAGTTTGGTCAAGATCCATCCAGTGGTGTGGTCATGCACAGAGGAACAGCAAATAAATGGTCTTTTTATGCAGTCCTTGGTGTAAAGATTGGCTGTGGGCATGACTTTACCTCAAACGCTATACTGGGATGTTTTGAGTTGGAATTTTGAGATGGAACATGTAGATGTGATAATTGAGCACAACATTGAGAACAATGCTTCAATGTCAAGACTGCCCATTTTTGATGCTACTGGGCTCAAAACGAGACCAACTGGGCAAAGAAACACACCAAAGCGGTTGGAAATTTGGCTTTTTCAGGGGGGGGGGAAATGGATGAAATTGACTGAAATTTTTATGAGACCATCCCAGCCCCCAAGCCTATCGTTTCCACAGGGTTTCACCCCCTGGGTCATCAGTCCGGCACCATGTGCAAGCATGCAAAACACTATCGTCCGGGACAAAGGTTGGTAGGTTCTGTGAGGGGAGAAAAAATGTCGACAGGGTACGAGAGGGTGACACTTTGACATGCAAACAAAATGCATCGATGACAGTGGGAAAATCTCAGCCTCAACACGAATCCACACTCAAATGTGATCAGAACTCCAAGCTTCGCTACTTCAGAGTCAAGCAATCTGATCTGCAAAGCTTTATTCTCTTGCTACTTCTGAGGCCAGCACTCTGGACAAATGCACTCGCAGCTCCTTTGCAATCCTAAAATCTACTATGTGCATGTGGTCTGGTCTTGTGATCTTTTCATCATGCGTTTATTGATATAAATAAAAAAGCAATGAGCAGTATACACAAAGGTCAAAGACTCTGTCAAATAGAGACCTCTCTATGAAATAATTTCCCCCGTTATTATCACAAAACTCTGGCTGTAGTCACACTGTTTTGGTCGGGTTCATGGCCCTGCTGGCAGTGAAGAGAAGCAGACTGTCGGGTCAACTAGAGACCTCCCCCCCCCAACAAATATCCATCATTTTCATCTCAGTTTTTGCCTTGCCTCTGCCAACCCTGCCACCACTTTCCGCAGGAAAGCGAACAGCATGATCTGTGAAGGACAAATTGAAGCTCCTAGAGGCTTTCAATGCCTTCCCGAAGATGTCCCTGATTGATGCTGCCAGGCATCTTGGAGCGGATTGAACATTTCTGTCCAAGCTTCTCAAGCAGCGGGAAATACTAAAGGACAAAGTCATCAGCACCACCGCAATGGCGAAAACTCACAAGTTGAGGCAGCACTTGTGAAGTGGATAGGTGAGGCTCTTAAGAAGAACATTCCTCTCTATGGACCATTGGTTAAGGAGAAGGCAAGAAAGCTGGCCAAGAAATTGGCAGGCAGTGTTCAATCCATCTGAGGGATGGTTGGACTGCTTCAAGCACCGCCACAACATTGTGTACAAACAATTCCATGGAGAGGCGGCTGATGCTGATCTGAGTGGGAAAAAGGACTTTCTACAAAAGTGACCTGGCATCCAGAAAGAGTACACTAATGAGCAGATCTGGAATGCCGACAAGAGTGTACAGGATGCTGCCAAATTCCACCTTACCTTTCAGTCGTGAGACCATTGCGGGAGGAAAAGTTCAGGAAGACAAAGGTGCTATCTTTTTTACTGGGTACCTCACTGGAGAAAAGAAACTTTCCTTTGTCATCAGCAAGGCAAAAAAGCCCAGGTGCTTCAAGAACATCAAAACTTGTCAGTCCACTACAGTGCTTCCAACTTGAGCTGGATGGCCCTTGTTTGAAGAGTGGCTGTTGGAGTGGGACAAAGAGCTGAAGAAAAAAGGCAAGAAATATATTTTCGTAAGTGCCCTGTACACTCACCTATGCCAAAGCTCTCACACTTAAGGGTCAAGTACAGGCCAAAAACCATGAAGTGTGTTTCAGCCACTGGACCATGGAGTGATCACGGCATTCAAGGTGAACTACTGTCGCATGATCAGCCAAAAGCTCCTAATGGAGATGGAGAAGAACAGAGGACAAAAGGCAGGACAGCTAGCCAAGGGGGTCACCCTTCTGGATGCCATTTTCTTCACCAAACAAGCGAGGCATGAAGTTACACCCACAGTCAGGAACTATTGGCGCTAGGGCGGTTTGCTTCCTGGTGTGGTCCTTGATGATCGTGAGCAGGCTCCCAATCTGCCAGATGGCTTGGGACTCTCTGCCTCTGGATGGGATGCTTGGATCAGGCTGGATGACGGTGTTGCCGTGCGTGGAAGCCTCTCAGACAAGGATATTATTAGGGAGGTGAGGGAGGAGTTTGGGGTAGAGAATGAGAAGAGCGAGGATGAACTGGAGCCTGAGACCTTTTGGCAGCTTCTAAGAAATTACCGTATTCTCTGGATCAGCACGGGATTTTAAGGTGCACTGAAGCAAAGCATGCAGTAAAATAGAACTTTATTGAGTTCTGTCAAAACAACTGTCAATGTTGTTCCGTTGGCACGCACTTAATTTTGCTTTGCTTATCCTAACGTTATTTTCATTCATAAGGCACGCTGGATTAAAAGGCACACTGTGGGTTATTGAGAACGTTAGATGATGTTAGGTGGGGCCCCTTACAGTCCGAAAAACATGGACCCACACAAACTATAGGGACTCTCACACACAAATTCTCGACCTTATAGTTGGAATTTTGATCTGAAATGTGGAGCAAGTCCAGGTCCACAAGTCCTCTGCTACGACCTAAAATAAGTGCTCAATCGGACGAACTTTTAGTTCATAGCATTTACGCAAGCCCAAATTCAGGGCAGTTCATTTCAGTGGCACAGAATAGTCTACTACTCGGGGATCGGGGCGTGGAGCGCGTGAATTGCAAGTCCGGGACCGACCGGTCCAAGGTTGGGAGCGCCAACCCCGAGAGACACAGTCATAGCACGGGCTTGCACTCACGTAAGCAGAGCCGTGCTTTAAAATAACGTCGTGATTGGTTTCAAGTGTATGTGTATCAATAACTCAAGCGCACACGCTTTGTATTCCTCGAGGAACCTGGGGAAGAGACCAAGTTGTGCGACTGCATTTTGTTCTCCAACAGGATCACTCAGTCACCAAGTGTCCTCAATGTTGAAGACGAGCCGGAACATCATGGTGAGCTCAATCATTGCGCGGTGAGTGCAGACTGACTTGAGATGAAACGCTCACTTCTTTATTTTTCTCTAATAAAATATTTTCTTCTGAATGCTACTCTATCAACATCTTTGAAAACGTGCTTATGTTATGCATATTTGCATAGAAATGAAATCTGCAATTTTTGTGGGTTACATCAATCTCTGCATCGGTGAAAGCATCACAGCAGAGTCACTGAGGAAAGAACAAAAAGTTTTGAGTCTTCACATCTTCAGATGGTCCAAGATCTCTGATCTCAGTGGCCACGTCTTTTCCACACCTCAATGGAGTCTATTGAGTCACGAGGTGCCTCAAGAGGAGCAGAAGGATAAAGGAGAATGAAGGTGACGTCACTGGTCCTGATGCCGACGCCGACGTGTGCGAGGTGACTGCAGAGGATTGACCCTTGTCCTCCTTCTCGTCGGACATCATGATTCCCCTCTCGCCCCCGCGTTTCTTGGCCAGCTCGTAGAAGTTGCTCGTCTTGAGGGTGGTCGCGGGGGGCTCCGTGACCATCTCGGACGCGCTCACGACCACGGAGTCCTTTATGTGGTAAACTCGACTGTACTCGGGCCGGATATTGTTGAGATACCTGAGGAAGAAGTTTAAGTCCGACTGATAGAGGCAAGACTGAATCAACCCAATCTGGACTAGTCCTTCTGTTCTCCTCCAGGGAGAACTCCCTGTAGGAGAACTCTGAGTCCAACTTCCCCCCGCAGGAGGACAAAGGAATGCAAGGAGGTCATGATACAAACGTACATCCGCTGGAGGACTCCGCTGACTCGCCGCTTCCTCTTTGCTCCTCCGGGAAAGACTGAGACCAGGTTGGCGTGGTAGCTGCTCTCCTCAGTCACCCTGACGCCGACAACGGACACATCGACGGCGGAGTGGTGCTGGAGCAAGTGGCCCACCATGAGCGTCTCCTTCTGCTTCGAGGACTCGGGCAGACCCCACCGAATGGAGTGGACTTGGCCGTTGGGCAGACGGATTGAGGTAGACAGAGCACGGATCATACCAGGAATCTGGAGAGGAGCAGAGTCAATGTATGCGTGCGCATGAAACAAGTAGTATGCGCATAATATATTATCATATACTTATTCCGTGTCCATTCGGTTTCCCCGTCCAAAAATGACGGACTTTTTTGGCACAAGTCGACGTAAAGTAAAGGCAAACTCGCTGTACACCTCGAAGGGCGTGACCTCCGAGAGCAATAAGCAATGGATGTTCTATGAGAATCAGTTCAAAATATTTTTTGATATTAAAAATGAGGCCATTTCTATGGACCTTTTTGATACAATGGGCAATTCTGTGCGTACAGGCAGGGTTGTTTTATAGAGAGATAGCTGTATATTGTACAATGGCCCTGGGACCTCTACGCGTGTGATACGCATGGACAGTTATTCATATGTATAGTGTTTAACACACTTTATGCTTATGGAGAAGTCCCACTGTACGTTGTTTGGTGGTGCGATGGAAGAGCTCTCTATGAGAATTGGCTTGCAGAATCTTATTGTTATAAAAAGGTTGTCTTTTATAGACCTATGTCACATGGGAAAGATTGAGCAGCGTTTTGGTTACATGGAGGTTGTTCTCAATGAGAGATTCCATAGTATAACAATACCACCTTCTCATGCAACAACAGCATCGTGTGTGCATATCACTGCATCAGAGTCTCACTCATGCGTCGCATACAGCAGTTGACATGACAGGATCGATGCACGGACGCAGTGTGTGCAGAAGAGAACAAATGAAGGGAGCCCTAATACAGTGGAAGGTGCTTACAAGGGTCACGTTTAATCCATGCATTTTGTAGTCCTGTCTCATCAAAGATGTTTCTTATATGAAGGACGTTTAAAAAGTTGTGCTGAAAACTTCGCTAGGATTTAGGTGATGATTGACAAGTCGCAGACGTGACTATCATAGCTGAGTGTTAAACTATTAAAAATAGTTCTGTACTTCTTTGGCTTTTCGTCCAAGCCACTGAGTCATTGAGGAATTTTCCACTGTTCGTGCAAGAGAAAGGTTGATGTGAAGGAATAAATGATGCTCTCAAGACAGCGAGGAGAATTGTTTATTTCTCCTGCAGCCTTGACAAGGCAATGCGTTTACCCATGTTCTATGCTCCGGCGAAAAAAATGCACCGTATGAGCAATGAAAAAGAAGTCCAATCGTATGTTTGTAATGAGAACCGACCTGTCCGTAGTAATCCGACTTCTCGTACTCGTACGAGAGGACCTTCTGCAGCCTGGCCTTTCTGTCCTTGCCCTCGTCGAATCTGAAGAGGGAGCTCTTGGCCAGGACCACGTCGGACCGAGTGACTTTGGGCGGATGGATCGCGCCATAGTCTGCCCCGGAGGAATCCAGCAGCTCCAGCTCATAGCGCTCAGGTTCGATCTCCACCAACACCTTTCGGGGGGAGCAAAAACGAGAACAAAGTTGAGTCACCCTGTACTTGTGGAGGCTTTCGTGCTGACCTCTCCGTTGTAGACCTGCTCGGTCTCTCTGTCGTTGATGATCACGTCCATGGCGCCAAACGCGGAGTATCCCGGCGCAGAAGACGCCACAGGGATCGCGCCGGGAAGGAACTTGGCGCCTTTCAGGTGTCTCCCGATGAAAAGTCCGTCAACGCCGGCGACGGCTCCAACTGGCACGGAGGAGAACCTGGAGTAGGAGCGCCAGTCTAGCTTGGCCGCGCCGTCAACGTTCAACAGGACCTGGAAGTCTCGCTTCCTGAAATTAGTGTTTAATGTTTAGTACGTCACCGTAATTACGTCATTAATAAAAAGTCCTCTTTTAAGGTGGGGAGATAATGGCGAAGCTATAACACTGGATTGATGAATCAAGAACAGTGTCAGAAAACGGCGCAAGATGCTGTAATAAAAACATTGCAATGCTAAAGCTGAGGCAGCACTCAGATAAAGAATGATTATAGTATATTGTTATCAGACTGTCCAAGGCGCCACAATCAACGTCAGGACGCTGCTCAGTTATGAATGTATATGAAGTCTTCAATACATATCCATTCATAGATATTTTGTTGACATCTCTGCAATGAGTTCATTTTCACACCAAATTAAATACATACCGTATAAAAGCTAAACTCTATAAAGAATAGAATACTTTGTCGCTGCTTACTTGTAAACTTTTCCCACGAAGCTGATCAGGCATTCACCGGTAGCTTTATCGGTGCTGCCGAGAATGCCGTTTCCCCGGTGCTCTGCGAGGCAGACCAAGACGTCGGGGTCGCCGGTCCCCGCGCTCACGTACTCGGCAGCAAACTCGCTGTTGCTCTGCTGTTGCCAGTTGTTGCGGTGGTCTTTGCTCGTCCGCTGCAGCCAACGCAGAGTGGAGCTGGTCAACAGTTGGCCGTACATGGACTGAATGGAGGCGTGGCTCATCCCCCTGGCCAAGGTGGGGGACAACAACAGCGCCACTAAGCAGGCAGCCATCATGAGGTTCGCCATCTTTTCATCAGATGGGAATGGATTCTTCTCGTGGCATGATTTAAAGCCTGGAAAATGGATGGAGAAAGATCTACTTAGTCTACTTAGGGAGCACCAACAGCTTGATGTCACCTCGTGACAAATGCTCCAGCATCTACAGGGTAGCGCATGTGTCTTTAGCCCCTTAAAAAGCACAATTAAGGCACAATCCCTTGAAGAACTTACAGTGGAACCCCGATAAACGGCACCACGTTGGCATAAGAAGAAGTTTCATGCAACCTGATAAAGCAGACTGCTAAAATGAGGTCCCTCAAGGTTTGTTATAGATGTTTAGTGACTATCTTTAGTTCCATCAGACCACATGAACACTGCAAACATGTACACGTGCACGCGGAGGCTTTTCAGATGAGAAGAGGTCCTAATGCTTTGGATTTTGTATGTTTCACATGTCTTTTCTTTTGATACTCTCGTCTGAAAGAACATCGGAAGACCTCTAATTCTATAGAGTAACTTATTGCGCAGATACCCTGGTTGGCTGTCCCAGAAATTTCACTTATCCGACTGAACCTAGATTTTATTTCACCTATACGTAACATATTTTCTCAGGAAAGAATATGATTCCCGCACAGAAAGAAAAAACAATGAAAAAACTACACTGAAAAAAAATCCCAATTATCCGGAAATCCCTTTTATCTGGATTCCGTTCATCCGAATCCCACCGTATTGAGTAATCTTGAGCTTGGTACCACAGATAACTGTAGATTTTCCGTTTTGGTCGGGATGATAACCCCAAGATGGCCCCGACGGGCTCGATGGACACGGTGGGATCCTGAGTCAAGGCGTGAACGTTTCTTCTCATGTCATAAAACTTAAAGAAACAGCAACAAGAGTAGCCAAGTCAGTGGTGTCACCCTGTAATACCAGAAATCTGAAGAGCGAGGAGAGGACTGAAAGTTTTTTGGAACTTCTCTTGGTGACCACGTTTACGTAGCAACAAGTGCACCGTGTGTAACAGCCGGCATCTTCATGACTCGCACGATGCAGCTGCCTCAACTATCACATTTTGGTTGATTTCTCAGGGTAGGTGCAAAATATGCATGAGAATTCGCCATCATCCTCTGGGAGGGGGGATGCTCACGTTGCTGCATTATTCATGCAGGAATATTAAAGCGATGGCATTCTCGCATGCAAACAACCCTAATGCTCCATCCCAAATTTGGCATGGCTTTGGCACGAGAAAAACCAAGTTTGCCATACAAGTTTTTTCAGCTTCCCCCCCCCGCTCCCTTCTTTATGCCAAGACCTGAGTCTTAAGTGGCACCTCTGATTCATTTCCCTTCAATTATGTCTGTGTTGCACTCAGGGGAGCTGTGAGCAAGAGAATAGGGGTGCCAAAGTTCATTACCTGGCTAGACTTTTTTTTTCTCCTTGGACTGCAGCTAATTGAAGCTGTAGAGGTTGGATGAGATGCTGCAATTTGTACCTGCTACGATTACAGACAATGGGGCATTGGCCGCGTTGGCCTAGGAACAAATAGGGAATATAACGGAACAACGACCCTAAGTGCACGTGGACGTGGAACATGAGCCATGAGGACGTGGACAGGGTGCGGCAGAACAAGGGTGAACAGTGAGGTCAATCTATGAAAATACTGATTCTGCATCACGAGCCCCAAAATCAAGCTATTCAAGGCAGGGATTTCTGAATATTGCCCCACTTTTTTTCTCCATACTTCCGTGTGCGAGGCTTCCACTGGGAAATACAGTATATTTCCCTGGGCGAACATACAGAGTATGTTCTGTACATGAACACATATACAGAAATGCAGAGGAAAAGTGATAGAGCAAAAATCTGGGGTAAAATTCAGGAATTATTTGCGTTAAATTAAGAATTACCTGGGCATAATGGGGCCAATAATTCCTTGTCAGACTTTGAAGGCCTTGGGGGAAAAATGTCCCACTGTAATGTATAATTCGTATCCGTCAGCTGATCGAACAGACAATCGCAATGCTTGGCGACTGCTCTTTCTCTCTCTCCCTGAAGACGGAATAATCGAAGATCGATAGAGAAAAAAGGTCGGTTTTGTGTATCCTCAGACATGATATTTCATGAGCAGCCAGACCCGTGATGTCGACACTGACGCACCCTGTATGCGTACCAGAATCATTGGTACCAGAGTCATTTTCTCAATGTTACATTTGTCACATCGGACATTTTTCCCGTTTGGCACATTACCAAATTGCCAAACCCGAGCTGAAGCCATCCCTAATCTTGTTGCTGCCGTTCAGACCCTGAAGGAGAAGGTTTCTTGCACTGAATCTGCCATCCAAGCATTGCTTCTGGACTATGCTACACAAACTATGAACTAAGGAAAATAGAATTTGAGTCACAACCAAGTTATATTAAGTTATTATCAAGTCCCACTGCCTGCTCGGCTGATTCATCAGCAATCCACTGGTGAAACTTTTCCATTTTCGTCCCCTTAGAGAAGATAAGACAGACGGAGGAGAAGAAGGACGGGAACGGGGAGAAGGAGCAAAATTATCACGTCGACGACGACGACAACAACGAAGATGTAAATAACTTGTGTCGACTTCGAGAGAAAAAAAGAGCCAGCCAGATAATTGAAGCTGATGGCAACTCTGTCAGCATCTTGTTTACAGTAATAATAAAGAAGGGAGAAACACTTTTTAGGGGAAATTCGTTTGTGAAGTGAGGGATGCCGAAAATTCTTTCCTTGCTCCTCCCCCCCATACACATTCCTGGGGTGTCCTAACTTTTCTGGGGGAATGAGATTGTTGGAGGTGACACGAGAAATTCAATCTTCATCGCCTCGCCTGCGCTGGAGGTCATGGTGGTCTCGACTTGTGTATGTCATACATGCTCACTTTCCTGCTGAGGGGGTGCAGTGCAGTGCAGCCGGTGCAGTGCGGTGACACTCTGACCGAGGTGATTTTTCTCGTAGTGACTCTGTTCTGTGGCAACCCTGAGTCATCAAAAATGTAGAGAGCAGCAAATGACATCGAAAATAATGAGGTGACGACCTCGAGGCTGAGGCTGCACAAAGTGAAGACAGCTGAGGCTCGATTGAGGTCGTTGGAATTTTTCTTCTGAAGTAACATTTTCATTCCCCTCACACACACACACCCACACACGTACGGACATATCTTGGCAGAGTTGAACAGAGATTGAACAGTTTGAGGGACGCTGTAACTAATTTTGACGCACCCTGTGCATGTCACAAAAATCAGAGTGTGGCGAAGCTGACGTCTCTTCGTTCCTTTGTCACGGATCAGCACCGTTTTCTGCGCGCACTCACATTCTGGGGCCCGAAAGAGCGGGGTCACCCTGTATTAAGACAAGGAACGGTGGCTCAAAGCGGGAGAGAGGGCTGAACTGGGTCACCCTGTAGCAGCCGAGGTGCGGCGCCTCAAAGCAGGAGAAACCCTGGGCGCAGAAGGGGGAGGAAGAAGTGATGGATGCACATTTGTCTGTCAATCATGCTCTGCCCGTGAAAAGGAAACAAGCGTCGGACACTCGGGTGCGTTCGCAGCTTCGGGACCACCCAGGAAAGTCAAAAAAGCACCTGACTTTCCGGCGGCCTCGGCGGCCGCGGCGGCGGCGGCCTCAATATTGCTCGGCTGACAGACTTATCAAGATTCCTGAGCGAGCGGAAGAAGCAAGATTATCCTTGTTGTCAGAGGAATCTGCGAAAACACGCGGGGAAGTAGAGAATTGGAGGAAATTTAGTGAATGAAGCTGCTCTAACAAGCCCAACTCAAGCCCAGGTTCGGCCTCAATCTCGAGATGAACATTTCCACTTTCAGGCTCCATCAGAATTTGCACCACAGCATAAAAGAGTCAAGTGCTGATTCGGAATCAGCACGTCTTTACAACCTCACTTAAGGGCTATACTTTTAGCACTTTTAAACGACCACAGAAGCAACAGAATCTGCCAAGTGTTGCCACAGCTTGACGAGGCCTTGAAGTGTCTCCAAACCGTTGACTATCGCACTATTTACTACTTGGACCATCGCCCAAGCTTGACGGGGAGACATCCTTCAGTGCAGTTGGTGTCTGTGCACAGTCAACTGTTGCATTGTCGTGCTCAGTGGAGGCCGCTCACATCGGCAAATGCCAAAAGTGCCAATATGCCAGGGCCTGACAAAGGAAATGTGCCAAAAGACTATGGCACAGCCGCAAATTTGACTAAGAAATATCCCTGCCACTAAATAAGGCCAAAAAGGTACATGTATGAGGCCTGAGACGAGACGAAAAGTGAGGGTTTCACGCCTCCTTCCCCAAGGCGATGACGGCGTCGGAGATGGTCTCGACTTTGGCATTGACCCAATGAATGGGGTGAGGGGGGAAAATGCCTGAACGAACGGCGTCCCCCCCTCCCCCCTGGTGTCAACCATGAAAACTTACTCCTTCAGGGGGCCATTTCCACCCGAGTGCTGGTGCATCCGGTGCAATTTCGCTGGTCTGTAGTGGACAGAGGCAGTGCTGACTCAGTGAAGGGAGGCACAGTCAGTCAACTGTGTTACAACGTTTCTTTTGATACGTCCTTAAGTGACTTTAGCTATGTGACAATAGGAAAATTAGCACTGATAATTCTGGGTTATGTAACATTGAATGAAATGTGAGACCAACTGACATTGGACGAGGTCAGCCCTGACTCCGGCCTCAGGGTTCCCACGACCAGCACGGAGTCCTCAGAGTTGCTCAGGCGTCTTGTGGCTGGCAGAAGACGCATAGAATGAGGGTTGTTCACTCGTGGAAGCTCGGTGTACATTTACGCGTGTCACCCTGTACAGATAAATCCTTCAGGCCAGCGTCTTTACGGAGTTAATTGTTACCGAAGCCAGACATCAGGGGAGATCCGTTTAAGGGCAGCGTCTCTGCTCAGAGTTGCCACTCGGCGTGATTGTCTACGCAGCGGTGGGAAAAAGCCCTGAGTTTGTGTACTGGCAGACGGAGGAGAGATAAGACATCTCTGCTGCTGCCTCCAGTGACAGATTGAGTGAGGTTTTCTCTGCTACCAAGTGACGAGATAGACGAGCACTGATAATTCAGATTTGGCCCAGACCAAAAAGTTCCAACAGCCAGGAAAAAAAAATAAAAGAAGGAAAGTTTGCCAAACTCAGTCCCCCTTTAATTAGCACAAAAAGCCCCCAGCTGATTTTAGCCATTGATGTTTCCACCTTGTCCGGTCACTGACACGAAGTGGTCCGGGTTTGACCCCGAGGTAACTGGACTGACCAGGCGCAATAATATCTGTATTTACGTAATAAAAAAATCTGGCAGGAGGAGCTGCCAGAAGCAATGTTTTGCCACGCCGATGCCAAAAATGCCAATGATCCAGCAGAAAGGGCATTCTCTCTCTCTCTCACACACACACACGAAGGGGACAGCATAACAGTCTCAGTGAGTCTTCTTCAACCCCCATCCCCCTTATAGATGCCATGGGTACAGTGTGTCCATGTATACGAGTTAGTATGTAGAGTGGGTCTCTTCCCCCTCCCCTCCCATGTGTAGCAATGGAATTAGCCCCCTCCCAAGACATTTGGCAGCACCAGAGAAGAAGTTTCTTCCTGCATACTGGAAAAGAGAAAAAAAAAACCTACTCGACTGTATTGACTTTCGAGCTCACCAGAGAATTGCAGACATGTCTGCATTTGGCACTTTTATGCACTCTGGCCCAGAAAAGTGAGGGAAACGCGAGCAAACAAATATCTCATCTTGTGCTTCAGCTCGTCTGTGTCAGAAGTCGCGTCCACTTCTCAGCTCAGAGGGGGATGAGAAAACTTTGGTGTCGCACAGTTTGGCCTCTTCAACCCTCATTTTAATAACTTTAATGACACCGAAGAAAAACAAACTGATTCACAAAAAATCACAGTCCAAATCTAAGCTGGTCACAAGCGAAGAACAAAAAAGAGTCCGTCATTTGTATGATGGACGTATCGTTAACTGTTTTTCAGACTTCTGCACTGCAGCCTGGCTAATTTTTTTAATGAAAAAAAGCGGTTGTTTTTTCAGTGCCTACTTTTTTCCCCAGTGCTTGTCTAGTACGTCACTCTTTTAATCTTTTTGTGCGTGCTACATTTGTTGCTACCATTCCAGTCAAGAGAAATGAAGAAATGATCATTGCTTCCAAGACTAAGAGAGCTGCTCTTATAAAAGGCATGTAATATAAAAACTCATCCCCCGAGCTTTGATTTGTTCCGTTGAAAGACATCTTTACCATGTGGCATGAGGTAGCAGGACCTGAGATGCCAAAAATGTGCACTTTTTGACCAAGCCTACATAGTGTGCCAAAATTTGGTGCTGGGCATCGTTTGTCTGTACTCAACAGCCGTGGCAACGCTGGCATGCAGAAAAATCTGCATTGCTTCTGTCTGTCCTAGTGCACATTTTTTTGCACACATGATCCCGACCGCCCCTTGATTGGCCTCGTTGTCCCTGCTTAAGCCCTGCCACTCATTCAATTAGCTCACGAACGTTTCGTGTCTTTGTCTCTCCAGATTCGAACGAGGGGCCGGAGGTTGGACAGGGAGGGCAAAGCCGCGGTTGCAATGGCGGAGGCGGACGCGTCCGCGCTCTACTCAAACGTTGGCCCCAGGGTGAGCGCGCCCTAACAGACTTTGGAGAGGTTACAACTGCTACTCTTGTTACTGTCTGAGTCAATGCAAGGGAGAGGCAGAAATGCAAGCAAATCCACGAGTGCATCTGTCAGCACGAAGCAAAAAAAAGGGGTCTGGAGCGTGTGAGGCAAAAATAAAACAAGTTGGGGGGGGGCGGATTTCTTTAGGTTCCAGAGTAAAAATGTGAAGTGCACTTGGGCCTCCCCCATTGCCTTTATGGGCCCCATATTGTACTATTGTCTTCGTGAGAGCTTCTCATCGATGCTGCAAGATAAGAAAGTGTTTTCTGCTTACATCGACAGAGTCTAAGAAGAAAGATTGTTGTTGTATCAGCTGAGTCTGCAGCGTCTTTGTCTGTAACGGCTTCATCCTGCGAAAAGTTTTCCATTTTGAGTGCTTCTCTGTACAAAATGTACAGGGTGGTCCAGACTGATGCGTCCTCAGCTTTCAAGACCCATCCAAACTTGGCAACTCTGGCCGTGTGAGAAAAAGATTATTAGAAAAGTTGTCGTGACCAAAATTGGATAAGTTTTTTTTTCAACTCTGGCTCAGAGGTGTCTATAGCTGACCTTTGTTTGGATTGGCGATCTTGATGCTGTAGCCCAACGTGGCCGACAACACCAGGCCCTGGTTTGCCAGGTGTCACATGACGTCATCAGACGTTAACTATGGATCACACTGCATTCTCTTTGTCGCTCTTTATGCGTGTTATTGGTCACTTCCTGCGCTAACTTTAGCACTGCACTTTGCAGCAGGACACAGTTTGCCAAATTATTCTCTACATCCAATGATGCACTTTTCAGTGCAACCTTCGTGGCAGTCCATGCATAGCAGCGGCAGCGGCAGCAACAACGACGACGACGACGACGGCAACAACAACCTCTGAGGAAGCGGAGGACAAGACCTATGAAGAAGCAAAGCAAACAAATGATGCCTTTACCCTTTTCTTCGCATACGTCTGCAAGTCAGAAGAACACAAATGACAAGAGCTCAGCAGGGATCCCACATGACAAACATCTGGGCGGGTTCGGGACAGCCTCCTCGGGCTGCGGCCCGGCGCCCACCCACGAGAGAGATGGCAACCCTGGCCTTCCTTGGGGAAAATATGCTTTCTCCTCAGAGGTTAATCCTTCTCACAACGTGTTCAAAAAAAAGGGCGAAAACGAGTGAGACAAATGAACTTGAGAGACAAACCTCTCTATTCGACAAAAAGAGGGAGGGGGAAATATGTAAAGGTCAAGTAAGCCCTTAGCGTTCTCCGCATGTCTTTGAAAGGAAAAAAAACACGTGAAAATGTAAAAAAAAGTCTGCTTTTCGTGACTGAGGATTGTTTTTTCCCCTCTGATACTGATCAGAACCCCATATGAAAACCCTTCCTATTGCTGGCGTCATCTCCAAGCCATAGATCAACTTCTTCTTCTGTGCGTTGCAAATATACCTTCTCCCTTCGGCTTTGACCGCTCTTCTCATCTTTCACCGTGTTTCACTGAGTGAAAAAAAAGAGGCCGCGGTTTGACAGCTTTTGCGACGATGCAACAGAAAATAAGCACCATTTTTTTAGGCTCAGCGTGTAGCGGACACAATACTAAGGTCGTACTGCATTAGGACTCTTTGTATGCCATAACAATGCCTCATAGAATCCACGAGGGACAGCGGAAGGGAGACGTGGCCTTTGGTGGTCTTGACTGGCCTTTACAGTCCGGAACTGATGCCAAGAAAGTGGACTCAAAAGCGGCCTTTGGTCGAAATGTCAAAATTTCCCCTCTCCAAGAAACCAGCGTTCCCAGACTCCGACCGGGAAGTTATCCAGCGTTGTCAAATGCCAGATGTTATCAAACGTGCCAAGCAGGCGCCAGACAAGACGCCCGTCGACAAAGTATGCCAACGGCACGTATGCGGTGCCAGAGAGCTGAAGGAAATGCCAGTCTTGGCAGAACTGGCACCGGAGAACGCCAGCTGGCAACACTGTCCCAGACTCGGCCAACGACGACTGTCCCAGGATAGAGCAGGACCTGATTCATTCGCTTTGACTCCACCAATTAATATCATATTTCATCTCTGGCATTCCCCCAGTTCGACTCATGCAGCGAGAAAATCAACCCCCTGCATGGGGTCAGACACGCGCGCACGCACGAGCGCGCGCGCACAGACACACACGGCTTTTTTACCCGTCAAATTCCATTATCATCCAACCCTGAGAGTTCTGGCTGGCTCGACCCTTCTCTCCTTCCTCCTGAGCCACCCTGTGGCCTCCCCCCCGCCTGGGCGAGTTGGCCCGGACTCGCCCCTGAGCCACCCTGTGGCGTCTCCTCCATCCATTCTTCGCCGGGGCGGGGAAACCGGAGAAATATTGATGAGATCAAATCTGGTTTGACCTTGCTTTTGGCTCCCTCCTCCGGGACTGATTTTGCCCAATTTATACATGCAGAAGACATATTTTCCGGGGTTGTTGAGAGACGTGACCGGCGGACCCCAGAACGGATCAAGCCGAGCAAGGGGGTCCTTTTACCCCCAGTCGTATGTAAAGACTTTTTTTTGTGTGTGTGTCGTTTCTCCGCCCTCTGCGGCGAGCTTTACTTTATACAGTAGAGGCTGCATTTAACGGCGCTTCCACTCACAGCCAGCTGGGTGATGAAAAGGAGTGAAGAAGCTCGCAACAGTTGTCGCTAAATGGAGATTCGACTCTTTGCCGGAGTCGAAGCAAAAGTGGTCAAAACGATACCTTTGTCCTTGGCGGAGCAAAAGGTCTGGAGAATCAGACAGTCGAGTCTCGTTTTGACGGGATTTCAGTGGACCAGGACGGGAGAGTTTTTGGTCATATCGAGACTCGAGTGTACACTGAAAACATTTTTGCTCTCTCGAACGAGGAGAGACGGTCCTGGCCAAGTAAAAACGTCAGTTTCATCCTCATTTTCTTACTGTGTAGGTGAAAAAAAAAATCCTGTGTGACAGAAGCAAAGTTTCTTTTCTCTGTTGCTGACACAATTGTACTCCCCGGTCCACTGCACTCTGCTGTCATTAGGCTTTCTACCTGTGCGCGCGCGTGTGCAGTTGTGGTGGGTGTGGGTGCAGTTCTTGTGTGCGTGCATGTAGAACTAGCGGGGGGTGCGCAGCTCTCGTGGGTGTAGTTCTTATGGGTGTAGTTCTTGTGGACGTAGCAGTTCTGGCGGGTGAAGTAGTTCTTGCGGCTGCAGTTCTTGCCGCTGTGTTGATGACTCGGAAAAGCCATGAACAAACCTCATTTTCCCCAAATTCTCCTGCTCTTTGACTGAAAAGGCATTGCATTGGGCCATTTCTGGAGATTTGCTTCACGCACAGGGTGCGTCAGAAGTAGCTGACGAAGTTGTCGTTGGCGATGGCGACAAAAAAAATAGAAGGGACCGGACACTTTCGGCTAGTCTCAGATGCCTCGACTTTTTCTGTGCAGTCTCAACCTCGAGAACTTCTTCATCCTGTCCCTCTGTGACGTCAGTTTTGCTCTCCATTTCGTACTTGATGGCTCAGGTTTGCCACCAAGTTGACAACAGCAAGAAGTATCGCAATTTTGCAGCTTTGAAGCGAGCAGCTTGAAGCTGCGGCACGAAAACAATATGAGTACGTCAATTTTCCCCTGCTGTTTCCTATTACAAGCGCGCGCTCGTCAATACAGTGGCACCAGCTTACAAGAGCAATTCTTTTAAGCACGATGCTCTAACATTCCCGGAGCCCGAAATTGGCTGGCAATTGTAGAAAATCCATACTTTTTATCCTTCTTATTCAAATTAAGCGACTCCAGTATCTTCCAGCCGTGTTCAGCCTTCACAGTTCTTGTTATTAGCAACATTTCATTTTTGAGTGAAGCTCTCAAAGTGAATATTGTGCTCCTTAAACACACTAACGCTATAGCAACAGTTTATCTGATACATCTGCAACAGTGTCCAGATCACCGGCGGATGCGCTCCATTCAGTGCATTAGTACTGATGCTCATGCTCTCCTCATCATACGTAATCAATATATATATATATATATATATATTATTGCACTCAGCAACGCAGCCAAACTTGGTACACTGAGCCTCCGCTCTTAAGTGCGAGCTCTTCTGATGCCCGAAGCACTTATAGACGGGTTCCACTGTACTGACTTGAAGGCTTTTTCGAGTGTACTGGAGCAGGCAGAACATAAGTCAGCATTGCTCATAAATATCATTCAGATAGCGTTTTCATTGCTCATTCGGGGCTTGGACTTCCTGATAAGATCAACAAACGACTTCCTTGCTTACTCTGAATCGTCCAATCAAGAGGGAAATTCCATATGAGCTCACCTCCGATCGAGCTTAACTTCCTCCGCTGTGATTCGGCTGGAAGAGCGGCCACTTCACTCGTTGAACGCTTCTCGTTGCAGGCCCAGCTGCGTAGGCCTGGTCAGGCCTCGGCAGGCCTCGCTGGTCTCATCGTGAAGCCGGCTGCGCACGCGAATGGTGGATAAGAAAAAGAAGGTGTGACGCTAAAACACAAATCGCTCCACCTCCCTCACTACTGTGACTCTCGACTACAGAAATTTGCCGCAGTCACAGCAGCAGCAGAAGGAGAAAGGAGAAAGGCTCTTCTCTCTCTCTCTCTTTCCTTATTCTCGTCGGAAAAGGGAAAGCACAAGCACTAAAACTCTCCCTTCGATTCTCTCTCTTCACCCCCTCAGGTTGTTCCTCATCCAAGGAGCACAGAAAACTCTGGTAACAGGGTGCAGAGGGCTAACGCAAGCAGACCTTTTCTAGCAAAGCAACCCCACTCCAGGATTCACAACCCTTGGCTAGTCAACCCTAGGCTAGCCTATCCCAGGCTAGTCAACCCCAGGCTGGTAAACCCTAGCTAGGTTACCTAACACTGGACTGCCGAACTCCACACTGACCATGCTACCCTACCCAGGCCAACTTGGCCACCCTACCGAAGCCAACTTGGCTACCCTACCCAGGTGAACTTGGCCACCCTACCTAAGCCAACTTGGCTACCCTACCCAGGCCAACTTGGCCACCCTACCCTGGAGTATCCAAACCCTAACCTAACTAACTGTAACCAAGACTACCTCAACCTGGGCTAACCTAACCGAGGCCTTTAATTGCATGCTCAGTGCACAGTTAATATTTAAGACTCATCTGTCACGGGTGCAATGAATTGCTCTACTCAACTGAAGTCGGGCGCTTTAATAATGCCTTTAAAACGTTAATGATCCCGTTAATGTTGCGGCATCAGGGAGACTTCACGCACTTATCTTGTTGTAGCAAAGAACTGTGCATTGACCCAGGGGACCCAGCTCCAAACCCACCCTCAGCCGGACTTCCCTTCTCTACCGCCAAGTCGGCAGAGCCCGAATTCAGCGTCTGCACCCTGTAGCTCACTCACAGCCTCATGCAATGGGTGAGATTGGCAGACTTCACAGCAGCGAGACACTCCAGTCAAAACTGAGTGGGAAGAAGAACATCCTGACGACTTTGGGCGGCTTTTTTTTTTGCGCGCGCTCGCCTTTGACGCCGACGGCGAAGGCGACGGGCGAGCCCGCGCTGTCCATGCGCATGAGTGAGCAGCAGCGGTTGTTGTGCTTTTATTTTTTATTTTATTTTTTCTTCTCCCTCTTCCTCATGTCCGTTTTATGGTGGGGGTGTTGGGGTTGGTGGTGTGCGTGCGTGCGTGCGTGCGTGCGCGTGCCCGACACAAAATGTGTCCGGACTCCACCGGGGCTTCGAACAAACAAAGCACAGATTATGAGCGCATTAGTGTCTTCTGCAGAATCGGAGAAGCAGCTTAAAACCCTCCCTGTGTGTGCACACAAATCTCTGTGCGCGCACGACACAAAAAAAGTCCCTAAGACTTTGTCCCAAAATTCATATTTAATATCGCGTGTGTCTTTTCAACTGAGGGAAAAAGCCCTCTGAGGCAGCTTTTTTAAGGACTGACAAGTCGTCGGTTGAGTCCCTTTGTAGACACCATTGATGCTGCAGTTGCTTTGACTCATGTGCAAGCAGCTAAATTTCTCCTCAAAGCAGCCAAGATGCGTACTCTTTGTTCAGGACAACTTAGTGAGCAACCCGCTAATGTTTAAACTTATGGATCCTCACAGCATAAATTTGTTGTTGCTGATGTCATGTTGCTCTGCCCTCTCTTTATCAATTTTCATGATTCAGAATTTTGACAATTTTCATGATTCAGGTTTTTATCAATTTTCATGATTCAGGGTTGCCACTCAGCAATCGCCGACGGCGAATTTGATGACAGCTAAAATTTATATATGGTGGTATAGTGGACATTTTTCACTATTTCTTGTCTCATGTGGCAGCTGTACTGATTGGCAGCCTGGGCCTGACCAAGACTAAGGTGCTGAGTTCGGAAAATCAGAAAAGTCGTCGATCGTATTTATTTACTTCTCAACATCATGAAGACATTGGCAGTCGGGCTGACAAATCATCATTCGTCGGGTGATTTTTCCAGTGTCTCAACTTAATCATTCAACCTGGAGGGATCCTGACATCTCTGGAGCCAAGATATTCATCCAGGGATCAGCAGAGAGTGCAGTTAAATGATGCTGATGTACCTATGACCAAACTCAGCAACCCTGTCCACGTTTAGGATGGAGATCTGATCATCAAGGCTCGTCCGATTCAGCCTGTGTGCATTATTATGCATGTTCAGCCCTGGACACCTGGTAATCACTTACCTGTCCTTTGCTGAGCCAAGGTCAAGCAGACCCCTAGAAATCTGCAATCACCAGCTTCATCCCCAGTGGACACCCACACACCCACACGCTCACCTCTGCTGGCCAGTGACGACTTTGAGTTTGGTCCAGAAGCTGCCCCAGAAGCTCTCAGCCCTGGAGCTGTTGAAGTTGGTGAAGGCTGGCCCCGAATTTTATCACTGCGAACTCCTTGGCCTTACGCAAAGGCCTCGGGTACGAACAGACGTTACCGTCTCCGGGCGGGAAATATGGAGCAATCCTGCGGGATAACTTTGCACTCGTGTCTTTGAGTGTTTCAGTGACCTCAGTTTGATCCACTCCAGAGGATCCGAGCACACCCTGAAGTCGGAGCCGAGAGGTGGGCCGAGAAGGACAGGAAGGCCGAGAAGAACGCCGTGGTCTATAGATGTACCCCCCCCCATGCGATTGAGCTTCGCCAAGTAGAATATATCAGAACTGTTCGCAAGTTTAAGCTTTGTGGCCGGGGTCGATGTTTAGCATAAGACCATTAAAGGCTGCAAACTTCACACTAAACCTTGAGGCTCATTTACATACGTGAAAATCGCGACGAATACAACAGGCAACACTCGGGAGCTGCCGGAAATTCAGCCGCATAGAAAAGTCGACAAAAAGGAAACATTTTTTGCCCACGTCGAAAATGCTAATTCCACTCGGTCGTCGGGGTTGAGCCCGTCCGCCCACAACCCCGGACAGAACAAAAGCGACTTCGGGCTCACGCATAAGTGGATTCTGACTTTCCATTGACGCTGAAGGCCAAGTCATTTCTCTGGACACGAGGCTACTTTCCAGCCTTTCCAAGACGACATAATTTGACACTTTCTCTGCGCGCTGGAACGACGAGAAAGAAGGAAAAAGATCTCGTTAGTGAATGCCACAGTGAGAAAAGAGATGGATGTTTCCTCCAGGATCAGCATAAGTTTCTTTCTCGTTGGTCACTCAGTCCATACCTTGAGAGTCTTTAGGCTCTGCTCCAATAATGCCTCTGCCCACAACCGGAAGTGTGGGAGAGGAGCTGTCCATTAGGCAGGAGAAAAAGAGGTTAATGTTTCTGACAGATGAGTAGAGCTTTGGTCTCATCATAACAGTGGTTGCAGACAAGTCCGTGTTCGCACAACAATGCCCTTCAATCCAGGCTGCTCATTGTTGTAGTCACGACTCGGCATTGATTCGCCTGTTGCCACGTGCAACAAGATGTATTCAGCGTCAATACCATTCTGCTTCTGCGTCGGTAATCGAGCCGGGGATGGCAACCCTGAACATCAGTACATGCTGAGGGGGTTCACATCAAAATGCACACTTCCAGGCATGATTTGCACAGCACAGTGCATAAGCAGCTGACAGATTCAGTGGGTAGAGTCGACGGGAGCAACTGCATGCACACCATGCTCGAGAGCTTGGCCATCCTGAGCGAGACGCTGATGAGAAAAGGACCGTAGACAGTCAGACAACGCGGATTCGGTTATTAGGTCGAATTTCTTGTTAGATCAAAACTCCCAAATTTAGTAGTGTTTTTACCTCAGTTGACGTCGTCCAGGAAGTCTGAAGGCGATTTTCCCTACAAATTTTACAAGACTTAAAATGTGATAATGATCGAAAGGAGGTAAAAGCCACTTGTACGATACAGAATTTTTGCTGTTCTTCAAGTGTTAGGAGTCTTAGCTGTGCTCTCAAGGAGCCCTTCAGTTCTAGCTCTAGCCTTTCTTTGCTGAAGAAGTTTAAGATGTGGCACTTTCTCCAAACTTGATCTTGTGCTCCATGTGGTACTTGAACCCGGAGGTGGACCCCAAGTCTTGGAACTGCTGTGCTTGCACTTGATGCTCTTCTGGTCATGGACACGCACAAGAAGATGCATCCACACCTCTGATCTTTTTTCTCTGGCTGGGATCCAGCCCCCATCCGTGACGGCTGCAGAGGGCAAAGGTTGCGTCGACGGAATTTATACACTTTTCACCATTATATTTTTATAATATTTTTCATTGCTTTATATTTTTCCTACCCGACAAAGTGAGTACGTAGCACGTAGTTGAAGTGAAGGCTCAGTTTGATCGATTCAGAGTAATTTGTTCCACTAAATTGATAAAATGAAAACTACAACTACGAATCGATCACTTCATTAACTGACTTGAACACAAGTGTAGAAAATTTTGTTGCAGGAGGACGTGGGTAAAGCCTAGAAAAATTGTCCGTACATTGGATGTGCGTGAAATTAGTCAGATCAGTTGATAGGACAGTTTTCTAACGCTTTTTCGGGCTTCCACTGCGCTTGCAGAGTCACCGTGCTTCAAAACCCATGACCTGGACTCATAGCCACGAATCTTGCATGTCATGCCTCACCAGGTCCTTGTCTGGTTCGCCATCAGGTGCTTCACGGTCGGCATCTCCGTCACCATCCTCGTCTTGTTCGCCCCCTCCTCCTTCGAGCAGTCCTCTTCGCTCGTCTATCACGTCAGGATAGTTTGGCTGGCCACTATATTTCTGTGGCCTGACTGGAGGAGTCCCTTAATATTCTTTAACATACTGAGCTCCGAGAACTAGTGCAGCGCACACAAGCAGGAGGTTTGAAAGAGCTGTCGAGGCAGAAGCTGACCATGATTCACGACGTGAGTGCGAGCGTGCACGTGATGAACGGGGTGAATGGAGCACCAAAAAGGTGGCAGAAGTGGTGCCGGACTATGCAAGCGTCCCTCCATGATCCGGAATCCCAGATCACCGAGATCCCACAGAAGCACCTCCAGCACTCCCTGGACGGGATGAAGTGGCGACGATGGGGGCGAACATGATGAACATTCAAATCTGGCAAGCTCACGTTTGCAAAATCGTATATTTGGAAAGTCTACGATTTTTTTTGCACTCTGTGAATAAGTAGTCACCGAGAGCTCTCTGAAGACACTAAGCTTCCTTGAGTGGAATTCCAGGTAGCTGAGATGTGGCCCTCCTAAACCAGGCGATGGCTTTATCTTCACCCTGTATATTTGGGGTGCGTATGAAGTTAATCGTCATCGTCACAAAAGGCATCTCTCGAAAAAGCCCAGCAGACGTACAAAAAATGCGGCCAAGTGCTGTCAGCTGATGGAAATTGCAAATATTTGCGGACTGTGCACAAAAATGGAAGATCGGCTGATCGGATACCCAATCTCCAGATCATCGTAGATGTTTGCTGCTCGTGTACAATGTGGGAAATGTCATGATGTCCACATTGAAGCTTGGACGTGAGCGCTGTGACTTGAAGGCTCATGAAGCAATTTCGTCCTGCACATCAAAGTTTCTTTCTCGACACAATGATGTTGCTGCTTCTGTCAGCTTGTCTGGAAAGTCACAATGTGACGGCAACAAGTTATAGGGTCATCATTCACGGCCTTTGGCAGGCAGGCCTTAGAGGACCCTCCCGGGGGGGGGGGGGGGGGAGTTAACTGGGCTAGTGTAGGAGAGAGCAACGAAACCACTGTATGTGCAATGCGAGTCAGGCCAGACAATTGAGCAAATACATTGTGTGTTTTGGTTTTGAGTGGATGTCTTGTCTCGGCCTTGGCCTTCGTCTCGTGTCAAACAGTATGTCGAAGCACAGTATGAACCATCTTCAGTGTGTGGTGGCGGTTATGTCAACATGCGACAAATGATTGTGAGAAATCCTGGATCACACTGAGGGAGGCCGTTTTCAGCCTCAAAATGCGGCCTTTCCAGGCACTGGAAAAGGTCTGAATGAAATGTGGGCAGCAGCAAATTGGGCGTCTTCCACCTAGCACGCCAAACATGCCCATTCCTGGATAGAAATGAGTATTCTTGGTTTGGCACCTTCTGACGTGACTGTTTTGTTTTCCCTTTTTACAAGTGGGACTCCACGCCGGTTTCTAGACTGTGAAGCTCGAGGACTGGCGGTCGGGGACTCGAGGACTCGAGGACTGGCGGTCGGGGACTCGAGGACTCGAGGACTGGAAGTCGGGGTTCCAAAAGAGAGAATGGAGGCTTCGCCCAGATGGACCTTTGCGGTCCCTTTCTGGTTCACACTAATTTTCTGCGCCATTGTTTGGTCAGTGCAAGAGTTGATGTCCAAGGGCCCAAATCGGACATATAAACTTATGGAGCCGACTTTGACCACTTCGAGCCTGATTTGCGTCGTCGAGGGCTTCTTTCCCACCCGCCTCAGTTCATAACAACACTCAGGAAACGGAAAGAGCTTGGGCATCTGTTGGCGGGAAATTTAAATTTACCACTTAGAAGGCGGTGACGCATGTAATAAATTTAAATCCCTCAATTGCGTGTGTAAGCGCTCTGCTGGCCAACCATGTATGGTACTCTGTTCAACCAGACTGATTTGTACAATTAGAATTTTTACTCACCTTAGCTTCATAACATGAAAGATTTACTATCTCTGAAGCTGACAAAAGTAAATTGTCGGTCATAACTAAATGTTGTCCGAATGTTGGTGATGTAACGATAGGTACGGTGGAGATTAAAGGGTCTTTGATCAGTTCCTCCTTCTCTTGAATATGCACCTTATCAGCGAATCGTTTCTGTAAAATATAACGTAAGCGCATTCATGAAAGCCAAACTCAAGACCAATTTGCAGAAATTGCAAGACCTGTACCTTGTTCACAATGACAAATTACAGGAACCTGCTAATAAAAGCTGTTCCTCAAGGCAGACAGAAAGAAGTGACAGAGGGTGTGAGAGCAAAAAAGTGCAAAAAAAAACACCCCTAAATTTGATCAGCCTTATAATTACTAAATAGCTGAAGCTCCTGGTTGGAGGAGGTAGATGAAGACTACGATTACTCATGTGATGAATGGTCTTTTTGTCTTTTTCCGTAAACTTTCATGAAATAGACATCAATTCAATTCATTTACGGCGAGTTTTAGGCACACACCTGAGTCCCGGCGAAAAATTACTCTCATTGTGGCATGCAGACATGGATCTGGTACCGTTTGGTACCGTTGGAGCGGTCACTGACTTCTACTTTTGAGCTGCAAAATTTATTATAAGCAATGGTGGGCAGCATACGATTTTCGAATCTCCCTAATGTGTCACCAATGTCAGAATGTGTGATGTTAGCACTTCAAGTGGACTGCGCAAGCCAATTTAGGTCACCTATTTCTTCTTGTACAGCGTGTGCAATTTGGGGGGACACTCGGTATGTGCCTTGGGGAAAAACTGCTTAAGCCCTTGAAGCTTGCGCAGAATTGCAATTGGCATTACAATTTCGACCGAGCTCCAAAGGAGCATTTATGCGCAGTCACTCATAATTTACTTGAATAGCACCAAAGGCTGCAGTCATTGGGCGTCAATCAATTTCTGAACTTCGCAGCCTTGCGAATTCACGAGTCCGCCCATTCGAGAGCAGAAAGTCATGGACTTCACGCGCCGGACACAGGTTCTCGTGACTTCTTTCTTGCTTGGTACAGATACCCTATAAAGTATAAAAAAGCAACAAATTCAACTATGCAATCTTTGTTAGGCCTTGCCCAAGCATCTTACATGTATAGGGAAAAGCTCGTCGGCCAGGTTGAGGCAGGTAAGCGAGACAGTTGAGAAACTTTCGGAAAGTTCTTGGAAATTTTCCACTCGTGACTTTGTCAAGTGGTGCAACTTTGAATCACGCTCTCTCTGTACACGATGTCAGGCTGCAACCAGTGGAACTGGGATATTCACCATTGTTGTCAGAGCAGCAACGTCAAGTGCGGCTACGACGAGGGCACTTGTTTCTATGACGGAGACTGTCAGGACGGCCTCACCTGCGGGACAACGTGCTCCTACAACAGGACCTACGTGTTCCAGCACAACGGATGTTGCTACTATCCACACGCAAGGAATCCTGGTAAGTTTTCGTTCAGGAAGCTGCAAGACCTTGTTGAGGTGCCGAAGTAGAGGTTGCTGCAGCTGTCGCACTTGTGGCTGGAGTTCAGCTTGGACGACGGCACGTGCAACAGAATCCCTATGAATGTTCGTACTCCACTCCCATTCATTTTTGACGATAAACAACATCACTGGGTCCGACAACACCTCAAGACTCGATAAACTGCTTTAGTCTGATTCTTGTCAGTCCACTTGAACGGGAGCAGACAAGACTAACAGTGGTGAGGATGCTTTGTGGTCTGGCAGGGACAGAAGCCTTCGTTGCTGTTATTACTTCTGAATGACATGCTCTATGATTGTGCCATCCTTCGCATCGACACGGAATATCGCGATATTGGCAGGTTATCAAATATCTAGAGGTATCACAGAAGCTACCAACGGCTCCTGAGTAGGCCCTGTAAATTCTAAAAAGTGTCAACATCAAACATTTTGGAAATATGTATAAAAGTATCGCCCCAACTTAACATCAAACAGTTGTTCGGTATTCAACATATCACATGGATATTGAATATCGCGATGTTTGGTCTTGATGTACCGAATATCGCGACATCGATTGACTGGCGATCGATATCAGACATGCACTTCAAGTGCTCAATTTGGCCCGGGATGAGTACTATGGCAAAAGAAGGAGTTTGTTCGATTGCTTAACATCATCCTGAATAAGTTTAAAAGTCATCAGTCGAAACTTAGCAAAAGTGGTACATTGAGAGAAAAACTGGCTCGAAAACGACTACTGCAGCTTCAAGCTCATCGACGGCAACTTCCTCCTCGCCGTGCGAGTCATACGTAAGGAATGTTGGAGGTATAAGTTGAGGCCAATTTTCATGATCAACATCGTTGGAATCCTACGTAACGTGTGTCGACCCCTTTGGGTCTTGATGAGGTTGAGCCCGTTTCAACTTGAGCAGGTCCAATTGCCCCGCTAAAGTCAGTCGGACTCTTAATCCTACCACTGTGGTACCTTGCTTGGTTTTAATATCGCTTTATGCGATGCTCGAACAGTGGAGCTAAACAGCATTTTGCACAATAAGCTAACTCTGGCACTGTACAAAAAGTAGCCAAAAGAAATTATGGCAACCCTGTTTATCGCACGGAGACTAGATGCTCTACGTGACGTACAATACGCACCAATACTAAGGTTCTCATTCATCTCAGGACGCTGTCACTCCGCTTTTTCTTCACTCTTCGGTAGAGTTTGAGACTTGCTTCGAATACGGCGTGGACTACCCCGGCAACGACATCGGCGGAAGGTGTCCCGAGGAGAAGAGTCCTGAGCATTGCGTGGAGAGGTGCAGGAACGTGCCCGGATGCCTCATGGCACTGTGGTTCATTGTGCCCGGAAGCCAGGGATGCTGCCTCAAACATGCCATAGGAAACAGGTTGCCCTTTTCCCGTGGCAACATTGTAGTCGTCAGCAGGGACTGCAGTGAGTTCCACAGGTGTGCGAGTCTGTTGGCACTCCTGCTCACTGCTTGCTCCATTTCAGTTCGTGGCTGCTCCCTCCACGGAGTGGCAGTGGATATAGAACAGACCTCGCTGAGCGTCACGACCACCAAGACCCTTCAGGAGTGCCAGAATAGGTGCGCTGCCGAGCCAGACTGTGTGTCTGCGTTTCGGCTGAGCACGGCAGATTTTACGTAGGTACAATGTCACCCTCCTTCTCCGTGAGAAATCTCACGGGTCCTCTTTGACAGGGACAACTGTCACCTGAAGAGAACCTTCAACCACTTCCAACCCCGGGCCACAGCCGTTTCTGTTCCGCGACACTGCGGTAAATCATGGTCATATGTGTCACTGGTGTCATCACTTCAGACTGTCTTCTTCTCTCCCCAGACTTAAACCACTGGGACAGCGACAAGGAGTGGCTGAAGACAGACACGAAGGAGTTGTTCTTCTCCAAGTCCAAGTCAACACTTCTCAGCGCCCTGACTGCTTGCTCCCAGGAAGGGGGAGATTTGTTGGAGATCTCCAGCTTGGAAGAGCGCAACCTCGTGACTACAGCGCTGAAGCAGCTTTACCATGGGGAACTCAGGATGAAAGAGGACCATTTCGGTAGTGACAAAAGGAAAACCTACACAATAATGATAATAACTGCGCACTTTGCTGCCACCTTTCGACAGTTCACGAGCTGACTTAATCACCAGCATTTGTCAAGTTGGTCATTTGCGAAAATTGAGGGGAAAATAGGGTTAGACCGATTTCCGATTGGACTTTAATCCCGTGTGAGACGGTACCTGAGTGATTAGTGTGTAGTAGCAATTAGTGAGTAGGACGAATATTCAGTGTGTTCGAACATTTGGGTTTCCCGTGATCGGACAAATCGAACAACTTCATTTGTCTTGTCAGAGACACCAGAAACAGCCTTAACTTCGATGCAGTGACAGCCAATGTTGTACAGATTACACTACGTACTAAGTACATTTAAGTAACATTTGCTAAGTATATTTCAGCATAGGAGTTACCCCCATTACAGATAAGATCTCGATAGAGTAAGCTGGAGGCTGTTAACAGGAAACTTTGTCGTACCAATGTCCGCCGTACTCCAAAGAGCTTCCAGACATTTACTGCTGATGAGGACCTGAAAAAAATTGGACGCAGATTCTACAAAAATAAACACGGCGTCTTTCGTGCATTCTTTCTTCATGTCGAAAAATGTATGAGTCTTTAAAGGTAAGAAAAAGTCCTTAGTTAGGATAAAAAAGTGTTCATACTAGTTTGTTGGCTCGTCAAATAGCGCGATCAAATTGTTTGAGATTCCTCCAAAATGTGTTCAATCTATCTCACCCCAAAACGGTACGTTGTGTCTACTCTATTCATCCTAATGGATATGTCTTAGAATGTAAGCTCACAATTGCTGTATTCGCAATGCACGTTCACTTTTACAAAGTGATAATGAAGTAGAAGTGGACTTATATTACCAGATAGAGGAAGTATTTCTCGACCCTGGGGATTCTTGGAGGTGTCCAACCATTCTGAGGTTGCGTGATTGATCCAGCCATGTTACCTCAAGTGTTTCTCCTTCATTGTTTAAAACAGTTCTTGTGTTGCTTCTAGGCTTCATAAGCTTACTATACGACTGGAATGCTGATGGTGACATCAAGTGGTGCACCGGGGGAGTAAACCCTGGGACTTGGCCTCATAACGTAAGAAGAAAACGTCAAGAATATGAATCGGGTCACTATAACTTTGAAGTCTCCTACGAGCCCGGCCATGTCTGCTGGACCTACGCTGACACATATGGTGACAGAGAACTACTCTACATTTGTGAGAAGCCCTGTAAGTCCGGACACTTTGGCACCATCTTTATATCCTGGGGTTGTTCTTACCTTTTGCAATTGTGTCTTCCGAGATTGCAAGCCGCCAACGTCCAAGTTCTGGAGGAGGGACTCCAGTTACTTCCAGCTGATGGAAGGCAGAATGATCAACAACACGGAGGACGCTCAGTTTGTCTGCCAGTATCATGGACAGTCACACCTGGCAAAAATTAGCTTGTCGGAACACCGGCAGCACCTGGACGAGATGATAGATCGAATGTGGCAAACTCACCTGCGTAAGAAACACCGTAGTACCATGGATCTCAGGATCACTGCGGGACTCGTGAAAGTCATCCTCATAAACGACTGATCCTTATATCAGTTCTTGTTAGTTAATGCTGATTAATTTGTCTTGCTTCCCCGAAAAGTGATCCTTGAAAGCATCTAACCCTTGCATCCAGTGATCCTGGTATACCCCCATCCTGGCAAACTTTATAATTATAGGTACTTTATAAGTGAAAGAAAAAGTTTCGGAATTTGTCAGCAAGAGCCTGTGCACCCTGGTAAAGACATTTGGACTTTTTTGACCTTTTGGTTTGCTCAACTGAAAGACCAATGTGACCAGATTTGACTAGCCATTTCTGGTCAGCTGTTGTCATGTCCTATGGCCTGTCTGGCTGGTCATGGTGTAACCAAAACTGACCAGACAGAACAAGAGCTGGCCAGAAACGTGCAGAAAATGAAGCTGACAAACAGAGAAGCGAATTTCCCCCCCCCCCTCCCCTTCCGCGCAGCTACACAAGAGGGCAAGTTCATGATCGGCCTGATGTACGCGAACCCCTCACCTTCCACCGCGCGTTGTGAGGGCCCCGAGTGCCACAGCGTGCTGCAGTGGATCGACGGTGAACCCTTCTACAGCTTTTCGACTGATTCCATAGTAGCGGAGCCTGATTCGAAGTGTTTCCTCTACGAGGGAGAAGGAAAAATCAGGTTGCTCACTCATGTTTTAAGTTTATTCACATCATAGCAGCTCCATGGCTGACTGCTTCTATGTATGCAGGGGCTACAGCCAATGTCAGGAGCAGTCCTTTCTCTGCCAGAAGGTCTGCAATCAAACCTGTAAAGGTCATCCGGATGTCATCCCGGACAACGTCATCGTGCTCCAGAAGAACCACAGTCATGCAAGGTTCAGAAGTTGTTGCTTTTTTTTCGCACTGCGTTGATTTTTGTGATCACTTTGATGGAGGTTGCACAAGAGCAATGCTCACACTAAACGCACAATTATGGAGTCCGAGGAGCTGAAGTGGCATCCAGTCGACCAGCGTTGGACAGCACAAAGGTATGGGTGAGAGTTTCAAATTTGGTCAAGTCCAGTTGCTGGACCCGTTCGCGGATGAGATCAAGGTCTTGTTCAGCGTGCAGCAGTAAGAATGGTGAGTGGCACCATTTTGGATGAGAGGCCAGCTGCAATCATGACCATAACAAAGTATGGTTTATTTCGCCCCTTGAACATTGATTTCATGGAGCTCAAGATTCTTGAGCGCGTACCTCGACAATCCAGAGGGCGAGAACTGCCTGCCAGCACCTGTATCTGGAACGTGCAATGAATTGGCAGCTTTGGACTGCTCGCTTGATGGAGTCGGCGTGTACGTGCTGGAAGAAACTCCACCAGAATGATGAGAGTCCCAAGCACTCATGCAGGACCACCAATGGTATCAGCTCCCTATTCTGTGTCTCACATACGAACAGATAGAGCACGTCTGTGTACTCTTCAGATGGCTCCTATTTCACCACTGGTCCAGATGTCCCAGATGTGTGACGTCTTGACCACGACAGACGCAACTCTGTGTGTGGCACCAGACTTGCTTAACTAAGCGAATCTCAGCTGATCGACTGCACACAACTTCATCTGGATGTCCGAGTCTTCAAAAGAGTGCATCGTCGAGTTGGCAGAGGTGAAAGAAGTCAAATAGCTGCGAAAGAACTTTCAAGACAGATTAGAGCGATTCAACTTGGCTTAAGCCTAGCAGCGCCAAAGGCACTTCGTAAGATGTATTCACTACTCATGTCAACACTGCGCTTCCCCTTACAACTAGAGCATAGTTTAACAGAACTATCGTAGCAGAACCGTTATTTACCTTAATCCAGAGCTTCCTGACCTTCAGCATGACTTGTATGACCGTGTCTCTGTTATGTACAAACGGACTTTCCCACGTGGGCAGTTACTTTCTCAGGCTCACCAACAAGGTTTCCGGCCTTTTTCAAGGTGCTCAGCAAAGGCTACATCTTTTCTACCTGCAACCTCAGTGCAGCGATCTTTGCTGAACAATTTGATCATTTTCTTCAGCGATTTCCTCACCTCCACGTGCAGCAGCATCTCCTCCTTCATCCAAGGCATGATTTTGAGTCAAACGTGTCTGGCCAAGGACGTCTCAAACAGGCTGAAGAAGAAAACTTGTTCGACCCCATCTGAGCTTCTTCTGAGCAATGACCACAGTTTTGACATTTGATTTTTCATTAATTTCTTTTTGCACTCGATGAAAATGAATGAGATAAAGAAGAGGAAAGACATCTCAGCACTCAGTTGATTTGAAGTTGTGACAAAAAAAGCATCATGGTCAAGTCGTGTTGCCACTTTTGCTTTGACTCTGACTTTTTCCTGAAAGTCTTGTCAGTTTGTATTCTGTTGACGTCGCCAAGTCTGGGTCTCATCAACGGATTCCTCTGCTTGGGCTTTCCAAATGTGGTGAGCTTTAAGTGGGTAGGACAGTCTGGCCCATCCAGGACTGATTCAATGCGCTGAAGGAGCTCGAGAGCAAAGAGGTCCTTGGAAAAGACGCAGTGAAAGTTGATTTTTAGAGCAAAGTAGGATGACGGATGGTCCCTTGATATTTAGAGAAACTAAAGTAAAAATACCATACCGGTAAGTCAAAAAGTTAAACATGTATCAATGTAATGTGATCCATATGGTACTTAACTGGCGGGAATTTTACTAAATATTGAGATGGATTTGGCCTTCTTTTGCATGAAGTTACATCTCTTGAATCTCGTGTAGCAGTGATAGGAGGTTTCATGACATTTGAAGCATCTGAGCCAAAGTTCTAAGCAAATTTTAAGTGTCCAACCTATTTTGTTGCGTTCTGTTGTCTTCCTTAGTGCCAATGCCTAAAAACAAGGACTGAGTGGGTGAGACTAATGTTGGCAATTGAGCCCAGCATTTCGCGCTCCATCCTTTGGCACCTAACTTGAAGGTAACCTGCAGATAGAGATGCTTCAAGCCTAGGCTCGAGTTCTAAAGCTCGACGTCATTTTCAAGTTCACAGTTCATCAACCCGACCAGACCCAAGCTCGAAAAAAAAACCTAGCTCGGAGCATCACTATCCGCTGACTGACTGATTTTCAGAGGACTTCCCGCCCAGCGTACGTAGGGCTTACGCGACAAGTAGTAGATGTGGTAGAGCTGGAATCTCTCGAGTCAGATCTCGTACTTTGGCACCTCGAGCAGACATGACAAGGGCCAGACATCACCTTAAAAGTAGCAGCTTCACTTATAAATGAAACTCTCGGCCACACAATGGAACATTGATTTTTTAATGCTATCTCTTCTATGCTGGAAAACATGCATCAACTATGCCACAGTCAATATCTTTCTGCAGATATTCTGCTCCCAAGTGATTGGTGTCCTCGTCGTAGATGTCTTGTTCGACCTCTTGCTGGTCTCCTCGGCCTTCTTCTCCACGCGCCGCCACCTCCTCTTTACGTGGCTGATCCTCCACTGGGCTAGAGTGCTCTTGGGCCTGGTGTTGATCACCACTGCCCAGGTCTGGAACCTGCCCAAGGGAGTGCGCCAGAAATCGATTCCGCTGAATGCTTCTGTGTGGTCTGCAGAGATAGGTAAGGGTACAGGATCAAAAGCATGACCAAACTTCCACAAGCTTCTCTTGCAGTCTTGGCTGTTTGCCTTTGGATCGTTGTCCTGGATTGCTACCGAAAGCGAACGTCAGTGCAACGACATCCGGAGGAAGCAAAGTGAAAAGTGCATAACATGCCAGAGAAAAGAAAGTGACATATTATGCCACAATAACACGTTTCCCCTGTATGAAGAGTGTGCAAAAACATATTTAAAAGGTGTATATACCTTTAAAAATAGAAGAAGTGCTATGTCGTGAAATGCAATACGCGATCACACCGACCAGGTACTTATGTATTCTACCAGGTTGTGGTCACGCGGAATTGTTCATAGAAGAACTTAGTGTGGAAGTCACAGTGATCTTATGGCCAATACTTCTACTTCATGCCTTCAGTTTCATTTATACCCAACTAGCTTATTGGAATTAGATAAATATCGATTTCTGTTTGCCTTATACCTCGTCCACGCACTTCACGTTGTCCACGGGGGTCGCGCTCACCAAGCGCTCAGCGCTCACCACGAGCTCCACGCTCACCATGCGCTCCGGGTCGTCCACGCGATCTGTGCCCTGACCCCTTTCGTTGTTACTTTTGAATCGGACTCACCTCTCCACGGAGTTGGTGACGCACGCACCCAGACTGACATTGAGCTTTACAGATTGTTAGATACAAGTGAAATCATGCATACACACACAGCATTCACAACATGATAATCATAACATACAAGCTCTTCAACCAAAGCGTTTCAATGCATGTTTAGACGAACATTTTCTATTCAGCGAGAGTTGTTTGAAGATAAATCCCACTTTTTTGGACATCTCATCTGAGCTGTTGGATTTGCTGCCCGAGCAAGAAGAATAACCTCGTTTCCCTCAATTCATACATCTAGAATGGATTCTTCTCATGTAAGTTGAAAGTTTTTGACGACGAAGGTGACAAAAAACAACCAGAGGCAGTGAGAAGACGTCGCTGTTCTGTTCCTAAGGAGGTGACCAAGCCCTGATCTGACCTCACAAATGACCTCATGAGGCTTTTTCTGCTTTGAGCTGGGGTCACGTGCAAGAATGACAATATCACGATCATCGATCAAAATAGTAATCTCATCTGAAACGTGGATCATCCTTCCCATGTCTATCATGTTCTCCCAGGACACATGATGACATGCATCAATTTGTTTCCCTTTTTTTCCACAGGTGGTGAAAAAAGTTGAGGTTTGATTTCTTGGCATCAGAATCCTCGCTGATTTTTCATCCATCATCACGCAACCTCATTCAAGTATTGGTTGTTACTTGTGACCAGGCCTTCACCTTCAGTTGAGAAAATTTCCATAAAGAAACGCAGCGTAGAGTCTGGATCATTTTACCGCCTGTGGCAACTCTGGGTCATTCTTACTCCATATGTATTGTGTGTGTGTACGTATGTGGGTATGTGTTTTCATCAAGGAGTCACTGCCGTGCTCTGTGTTGTTGCTCCTGTGGTGGATGCTGTTGGACCTGTTCTAGAGCTCGAGAATGATGGTGAGGTCAAGCCAGTGAAACCAAGAGTGAGTAACGTTGGGTTGCTCTTTCCCGACGTGACCAACCATGAGTGCGTCGGGACCGGCGACAGCTGCAGGATGGTGACCTCGACAGCGAGCTGGTCGATGACGTGGTTGACACCGATCAGAAGGTCAACGTTTTGGTTTTCATGGTGGTGGCAGAAGTAACTTCCATCCTAGCAAGGGACACGTGTTCCTGCATCCCGACTGTGATCGTTTGTCTGCCTCCAGGGCCTCAAACACGGAGGTCTGGCAGGTCAGCCTCGAGACAGTCGAGGCCGTTGTCGGCAGGACCCGCGCGTGCTCCGTCCACCACGACGTGACTCATCCTGTCGTCACTGCACACGCGCGTCCCGTTGAGACGCCGGCAAGCTACAGGGTGGTCGGGTTCAAATCTACACTGCACGGGACTTTACCCAGATGCTTCGGGTCTCCATGAGGTGGGGGTCAGTGGTCACCCAAGTTGATCTAAAGACAAAAAGAAGAAAAAGATATTTATTGCTGCCACTTTTGCTCTCTCGTTGTCCTCCTTCAGGATCTTAAGTCTTCCTGATTTCCCCTGACCACCCTGTAGACACATGAAAGAAACGCAAGCACGACTTGTTTTCTGGGTAAAAGAAAGGAGAGAAAAATCCCCCCCCCCCGCAGTTTTGCGTCAGGGCCGCCAAATCGGGCTTACGAATCAATAAGCGCGTGTCTTCTTTACTCGTTCTTCGTCTCTCTCTGGCGCGCGCGTGTTTGTGCACTCGCTCTTTGTCTCTCCCAAATGAGCGATTGCTGACTTGCGGTTTCTTCGACTGCGCACGCGGAAAACCAAAAACCCACACACGCGATGATGAAATGCGTAAAAATGCGTACGGACGCGCGCATACAAAAGAGGACAGAGAGAGAGAAAGAAAGAAGGAAGGTTATTTCTTGGAGAAGACGTAAAAAAAGTTCAATGGTGATCGATGGATTCTTTTCTCCGTGTATGTGTCTGTCTTGTCTGAGACAGAAGGAGAAGAAATTCTTCCCCATGCAATTTTCGCATGTGAATTTCTCGAGTGTTTTCGCACAATTTCTCATGTGGAGAGTTGCGAAATCAATCGCTCAAAATGTGTCACTTCAGCCGTTACAGCCGATACTGACGTCAAGAAGTCCTTGTTTGTACCGTTTGTATGTAAATTGCCTCACGTCCTTGTCAAGTATGTCAGCTCGTGACTTGACACAGATTTTCCTCCTCTCAGCATTGCTTAAGGGGCTTGTTGTCTTTTTATTCTCGACGGACGAGCTATTTCAGTGCAACCAAAAACATCCCAGAGCTGTCATTTGTCAAAAGGCAGCTGAATGGATGACCTGATGCTCTTATCATTGCGCAGTCAACTTGTAGATGTCTTCTCATTCAAATGGAGAGTGCACTTTTGGGTGCTCACAAGCATTCCTCAGGGCGGTTCCCGCTGTCCTCAATCCGGCCGGGCTTGGAGGTGGAGGCCGCGCTCATCTCGGAGAAGTCCTGGCTGTCCACGACCCACTGCGGCAGAGGGGAGAAGGCCGACTTTGACTGCTAGTAGGAGCGCGCGGGATTGCCTCTGGGCAGTAACTGAGACTGCGATACGATACGATATTACGGCCAAAGGCTGCATAAGTAAATGGGTTTGGACGATTGCTGTAAAAGATGGGTACCTAAATCTTGGAATACTGAGCTCAAATTTGCAGCAAGTTTAGCTTCATGTACCTTTTGTCTCCATCTAAACATTGTAACATAAGATTTGTACTTTTGCTACTTAAGTAAATGGGATTGGACAATTGATGCAAAAGATGAGCACTTAAAACTTGGAATCTTGAGCTCAAATTTTTGGGTGGAGACAGAAGGCACATGGAGCTAATCTTGCTGCAAATTTGAGCTCAATATTCCAAGATTTAGGTACCCATTTTTTACATGAATTGTCCAAACCCATTTACTCATATAGTCTGAGTACTCAACTGACTTTCAATGCTATGTACTAAAAGTATGTCTGACTGATCATAAATGTGGAGCAAGTCATTCTCCTGTTCATACTAATGATTTGAGCTCAATCAGATATACTTTTGCTACTATGTCTTTAAAGCTTGCTATCAAAATGAGACACTTGCCCACTGTCTTTTTCCATTTTTTTTAAAAAATGTCAATCACACTGAAAGTCACACGTTGTAACTCAATGTGTGTGGCCAGAAATCGCCGATTTATGCTCCTCGCTATCAAAGTGAGACGCAGTGCAATGTACTGAGTCGATGATAATACCGAGGATATGATATTACCGAATACCGAGCACCGACTCGGTATCGATATCGGCATATCGCACATTCTTAGCACCAACGTGGTAAAGGTTAAAAGGAGGATTTTTGCGTTGACTCACATCCCGCAGGCAATGTGAGACATTTCTCATTTCCCCATTTTCTTATCGGTACCTTTCTTTCACACTGCTCAAACTGAAATTGTGAAATGAAAATTTTGACTCGAGCAAACTCGAGTCGTGTCTGACGCCTGCACTGATCCGGCTTCGGCCGTGAGTTGTGCACTGCCAGGGCCTGAACACCTCCCTGTACAGACACAGTGGCTCTTTGTGGTCTGATAAGAAAACGTTCGTGTCCGGATCCGACCAACAATGTAGACCTTTCAGCACACGCGAGGTTGTGTCTGTGTTGCGAGAATCGTATACAAATTGCCATTTCCACACGCGCGTGTCTTGTTTTCTCGGCTCCCCCCATTGATGAACGCCACTTTGTTTCCCTTCTTTTTTCGATTTCGAGGTCGTTTTTTCACGACCCTCGTATAAGAAGGCATTTTCTTTTTGCGTACGCATGTTGACGCATCTTTGTGCGTACGACGAGAGAAGCGTCTGTGCAGATGGTTTCGAACAGTTGCGTCCATTCTCCTAAGGTCTGATGCTTGAGGACGTCAGGTTTTCTTCTTTGTGGCTCATACGATACAAGAACGGGCAACAAAACGTCCGTCACTAATTGAGAAATGGTGTAGCTGACAGAGAAGAAAAATATCATGCAAATTGATGATCACTCTTTCTCTCTCTCTCTCTGTGCGTGCGTGCGTGCGTGCGTGCGTGTGTGAGTGCGTGCGTGTACGTGCGTGTCTTGACCTTTTGTCAGGCTCTGCTTTCAAGGCCGAAGCAGCTGATTTCTTCGTCCTTTAATTAGCTTGAAGAAGACCTTAGCAGAAGTTCAGCTCCTTCAAGACTCTCATCTTATCAGAAAATCCCCCAACAAAAAATTGGGGACTCTGAAATGAATTTTTCGACATAAAAATATTGTTTAGGAGGCCCCTTCTGTCTTAGTCACACCCAAAACTCAGCCCAATTTTTCTTCTGCCTCCTCCATTTTCGTCCGACATCACTGGAAGGAGACGAGAAAAAAAGCCATCTGCGCTATTTTCTCCCATCAATTTTCCTCCATACGACTGATGTCGAATTTCTGAAGGACAGCGATAAAAAAAATCGGTCGCCATCTTTCAGTCTTGAAAAATCCCAGCTTCACTGATGCGAACGCAGTGTTTGAACTCAACTCTACGAGACAAGAATAAGAGGGAGCAGTGCAAAAATCATCCAAATCTTTGCAGGAATCACGGCAAAATCATTGCTGATAATCATCACCCTCACGCACTCAATCATCATTTCTTTTTCACATCACGTGTTTTCCTTCTTTTTAGCGCGCGCATCTAACTGTTCGTGGCCCTCCCAGTCGTTCCCCTCCTGTCACGCGGAGACCTCGAAGTTTTAGTTGAAAATTGTGGAAAAATGGTGTGGACGAACCAAAGATGCCCGGCCAAAAAGTTTTGGTTGGCGAAAGTGCAATAAAGTTTTGAAAACGTTTCAGATCTCTGTTTGGACAGCCCAAGTACAGTAGACTCCGCTTAAAGCAGGAGGTGTAGTAGCAGCTGCAGTCCACTGTGGCAGCCGTGACCCCCTACCCGGACGCCGAGCACATGAAGTTGTTCAAGGTGGCCCCCACCTGTCTGGAGGAGGACCCTTCAAGCTGCTTCATTCTTGTAAAGTGGGTCCACTGTGCTGTGACACGACATACAGTGGAACCTTGCTCACATCGTTATTTTTCCCACGGAAATAGATATGTGGGGGAAACCTTACTGTGTATTAATCGTATTAATATTTAATAGAGGCGGCCCAAAAGTGACTTCTTTTGATGTCCGTAGCTGCGGCTCCAAAGCACAGAGAGTGATCAGATTGGTGCCAAATGATTGGGGAGATCCCAAACCTTCAGTCTTGATCATCAGAGCCAACCCCAGGGACGAATCAGACCTGAGAGATGGTCTGAAGCTTGAAAATGTGGTTTCTGTGTGCATAAATGTCAGTGGAAAAATGGCAACTCCTCAACTTGACAGTTCTCTCTTGGTTTTGGTTCTCCTCTCTTCACTAGCACCAGTCCCACCTCTCGAGGCCCTGCTGCAGCCAGGCCATCGACGGCAGCTCATTCCGCCCACCCTGTGCAGTATGTAGTGGAATCTCGCATTTGGGTTTTGCTTCGACATGTTCATGGTGTGTGCGCTGTTGCTACAGCATTCAGTGATGCCACAGTGCCAATACAATGCACTCCTTCGGTACAACTGTGGCAAGCAGAACTACACTGTTGGACGAAAAACTGGAGATGAGAGATTTTACCTATTGAAAAGTGATGACTTCAGAGCAGCACGTTGGCATTTCAAAAGCATCTGTAATTCAGGGTTAGCAGCAGACTCTTCTGTGGCTTCAGGTATATTTACAGACTGGTGTAAATGGCGAAGGTTCATCCATCAGATGATCTGTTAACCAGACATGTCAAGTCTCATGCATTTTGGCATCAGCAGTTATCTTTTGTTAACATATGTCTGGACCAGAAAGTCAGTTGTTACCAAAGAATCTGCCCTCACACACGTTGGATCACATTGGTCCAACCGAACACATATATAAAGTATAGCCCAGCTGTGCTGAACTATTTCATTCATTTATTGTTCTCTCTGTCACTCTCTCATTCTCCGACTCCAATGACAGTTTATTTTGCAGGTTGTAGTGTAATCAGACATGACCGTAGTCCACCCTCCAACGCCCCCTTCTTTGGGATGGGTGGGTACAGTCACTTACTGTACTCACTTAAAATCAATTCCTGGGCACCCAGAGAGAGGTGAACCAAAAAAGTCGTCGTAATATAACTCAACATTGGCATTAAGAGAGTTTTTGTCATCTCCTCGTGGCTGTATGTTCAACATTAGTGAATTTAAATGATTCAATAATCTTCAATATTGAATTGTTCATAACTCCCTTAATAATCCATTTCACTTCGCCACACGTACCTAAGTTCAGCACTTAAAGAATTACACCTTTTGTCTAAAAAAAATATTAATCAGGTGTGAGACCCACGTAAACATAATATTCATGATATATTTCATTATGTCATGAAACTTTTTATAAGTGATATTTAAAGATGGACCCCCACGAACTTCTTGATTTCAAAACTGAGTGCACTTTTGTGTAATAAATATCTCTGTGCAGTGGACAGGGAAGGCTGTAACACCCCCCATGGGGGGGGGGGAGGGGCTATGCTCATGTCTGAGGGTAATAAATGGACTTTTCTGTGATTATTAGACATTTTTTATCTGCCAGGTCGTTCTTGACATTTTTGCCATGTCTGCATGGCAGTTGGCTTGTTGGCAGTGGCTGCTATTTGCAACTCCACGTTTTTCATCACATATATGAAAATGATGAGCTGAACTGATGACTCATCAGTGATGAGACAAAGCTTCTAGTCAATCTGTAACATGAGCAATGAAAGTACTGGGTGACCTGCCCATGTTGAGACCAAGCAACCCTGGAGCATCCAGTTTTTAATCCTGATTCACCATGCATGAAGACAGCAAATATGTCATTGCTCCAAGCAGAGTGATGGCAATGTGCGAGCACCCAATTGGTGAAGCCCCAGATGAGAGATCCCTGATCCGTGTTGCATACAGAGCAGCTTCAGCATAGATGCCAGTGTAGTCAGCACCAGCGCACCCAGCACCAAAGGACAAAATGCCAGTCAAGGTACCATTGCACACCAATGCCCCACCGCTATCACCGTAGCAGCTGTCCTTGCCACCTGTGTGCACGAGAAAGAGGTGTATGACGAGTCCACCCAGGCTGAAGTTGGCTAGGCAAGGGCTGCCTTGAATAATACACCTGCATGTGTACACACCTTGTTCATATCCTAAAATCAGTTAGGGCTCTTTGGAAAGCAGAAAATCACGAGATTTTGATGGTGCTGTTGGCTTTGAAATGAAGTCTGACAGATGTTGCTAACAGTCTTCTGACAAATTTTGCTAATAGATCTGGTCCAGACATACTGATCACTTCTTGAGAACCTCAACCTGAAGGACACCAATGTCAATCACAGCCTTCTCAAAGTCTCCCACTGCATTTTGAAGGCGCTGTACTGCAATGGTTGCAAACTCCTCACTGATCCTGGTCTTGAGTTCATCAATGTTGTTCACCTTGGTTGCATCCACTCTGTTCTTGAGGTGTCCCCACAGGTGA
>JAAUXU010159830.1_pt1 | contig 41536 bp, 39 predicted proteins | sample 7278151 | NCBI WGS metagenome assembly JAAUXU01 (sample SAMN14350113, study PRJNA611818) | marine sediment metagenome | isolation source: surface marine sediment (1.8m) | place: French Polynesia: Moorea | collected 2018-08
ATGGATCGAGGGCAAGGGAAGACAAAGTGTCCTTTGTACTTAGGAGGGAGGGAGGGGAGAAAAAACAGCCAGAGATTTTTCGTGCAGATGTCGGATCTTCGTGACAAAAAATCGTCCGAAAATCGTCCAACAATCGGGCCATTGACTGACAATTTTCGCTATCGGATTACGCCGAGTTATTATGACGTCTGAAGTGCAAAGAAAAACTCACGGGAGCGGCAAAAATCGGGGAAAGAATGTTTATTCAGCGAGCAAAATAAGAGGAAAATCCTGTCACATCTTTTGTGAGTTTGACTGCGTCAAAGCTTGACCGCGCCGGAGACGCCGAGGGAGGAAAGAGAAAAAAATCGCGCAAAAAATCGGTCCCGAAATAGACGCGAATTCTGCTCAATGACCAATTTATTATATGCAGGAGGAGCTCTTTTCTCTCTCCCCTCTTTGACCGGACGTTGTTGGATAATTTTGGTCGAGCTTCTGCGTGCGCCGCAGGGAGTCGGGTCGACATCGTGTGAGCCGCCAAGACGCGCAGCAGCCGCCGCGCGGCGCGTTCTGCGCGGCCCACACGATGTCGTCCGATTCATTCAAACCTGTTGTTGTCTGTTGTCGTCCTTTTGAAGGGGTGCGAGCACCAGCAGCAGCGTTGGAATGCGCTACCAACATCGGACACCCCTTAAATGACCCCTGACAAAACGACTGCTGCGTTTTCGCAGATTTTGGGGGCGCCAGAAACAAATGCGCTCTCCATCGCTGCCTCGATCCATCGATAGCTGCGATAGCTGCCATCGATCCATCGATGGCTTCGGTCATTCATTACTCGCTCATCAGCATACTCGACCAGACAGAAAGAAAGAAAGAATGAATGAATGAGTCAACCAGAAGTCTCCGGTTATCTCTCATTTGAGGAAGGGCGTCTGAGTAGGTAGGAGAACAGGTCCTCCGCGCACCCCGCCACCAACATTTTCTCCTGTGGGCCCGCGGAGGTGACGGCGACCACGTCGGTGGCGTCGACGCCGATGGTGCTTCTGCCTGCCTGTCCGCCAGAGAGAAGACTGCTCGGTGGTCCGTTCACTCGCTCCCAAGTAACTGTGCAATGTCTCTTTTTGCCCCTGCCCTCCCCCTCCCTCCGTCTGTCCGCGGTGGGCGTGGGGCTCCCCAAACACATGCTGACGTTGACATATTGGCCGACGCCGAAGCGGACGAGGAAGAGGAATTTCGCAAGCTTTTTAATTCTCCGCGTGCATTATCCAATTAGGCATCTGCGATAAGGCCGCGTTGATAAATGGCGCTTCCCTCGCCTCTGCTGACGGCCCCCAAGGCCTTCACGGCCGCCACGGCCATCACGGCCCGCCACGTCCTCCTGGCTCCGTGTCTGAGTCCCCAACTGCCAATGTATTCATTGGCTTCGTCTCAGGCAAAGCCCAGAAAAGAGAGTTGTTCATTTTCTTTCTGACACGCACAAAAACATGGCTAAACCCAATTAGAAGAAGGGCCATTATTTGGTCTCAAGAATTCCGGCTGGAAATTAAACGAATATTTTATGCAGCTCCAGCTGTGCAGTAATGGTTTATTATTCCGACTCACTCCATCTCTCCCGTCCGGGCCAGGGTTGCCAGCGGGCGGCGCGGGACCGGGGCCGGCACCGGCGGGGCCAGGGACCAGACGGACGGGGCGGGACCATTTGGCACCGTCTGGCGTGCCAACCCTGGCTGCGCCGGCTGGTTGGGGTCAAATCAATTTCAGACTCTTTCAGACTTGAAGTCATCAAAGGCAGGCAGGCAGGCAGGCAGGCAGGCTGGCAGACTGGCAGGCAGGCCGGGTCGGCTTATGTGGGGAGTGTGGAAAAAAATCTGCCTTCAGCAACGCTGCCTTCAACCTTTCCCCCTCCCCCCCTAGAAAACCAAGGCTTCGTCAATGCAAAACAAGCGGGGAAAATGTCATTATTTTCATGAGTTGGCAACAAATTTCCTTTGGGTGCTCTCATCTGATATGATTCACGTCCACTGAACCATGCGCGAGTGCAGGAGAGGGACAGGGTTGACTAACCCCCCAAGTAGAGAGAGAGAGAGAGAGAAATCTGTGTGTGTGCACGCGCGCGCGCGCTGGATTTGTGTGAGCTTTCAGCATTACTTAAGGCGCCGTTTAGCAAAGTCACTTTCTTTTTTTTAGCCATGCAAATGACTTGCAGAAAGGGGCCAGGGTTGCCACTGCTGGCACCCGGCGACGCCTGCGCCCGGCGGGCGCCCGCCAGAAGCCGCGGGAGACGCAACGCGGCCCGTGGCAAACCCGGAGGACTCTTTTATGCGTGCACACCTTGAATAAGAATCTTCTCCAGAGTCATCTCACCAACTACATAAGGAGTGTAATTACGAGGGAGGAGAGCTACCGAAACACCGTGTGCGAGCGGAGTCTGCGTGCGCGCGCGCAGTGCACAGACGCTAAGGGCCGGTGCGCCTGCGCGCCCACAGGGTGCGCGCGTGCGCCGCGCCATTCGCGCCCCAAAATTAGAGTGACGCGAATGAAAAATGAATGCGTACGTACGCAATTGTTCGGCCAGCCAAAGGGGGGGGGAGGTGGAAAAGTCATCGCACTTTCTAAATTTTTAAGTGCGAAGTCTTCACACTGGATGGACGTGAGTGGAGCGAGCGGAATTCGACGTCTGCCTGCCAATGGGCCTCCTGGTCGGCCTCCTGGTCGGCCTCCTGGTCGGCCTCCTGGTCGGCCTCCTAAGAGGCCTCCTAAGAGGCCTCCTAAGAGGCCTCGCCCCCGTCACCTCCTCCACGTCTTGGGGGGAGGCAGGGACCGACCGGACCCACTACACACAGGGGTAATCGCAGTTTATCTCCTCCTTGAGACATGTATGGCCAATTGGGCTGGATTGCGTCCAACTTTTCTTGCAACAATTTGGTGGCTGTGGAGAGAAAAATGGCGAGATTTTTCGCGTTCTGCGCTGCAGAAAAAGGAGATCGCTGCACACATTGCGCAGATTGTTCGTCTGCATTTATTGCCAGACTCCATAGAGACAGGAATTTTGCACTGAGGTGGCCCCTGCAGGCGCCGGTGCTGCCGCTGATGCCGCTGATGCCGCTGATGCCGCCCGGACCGGATTCGCCACAAATGACTGCACCGTTTTGCAAAAAAGAGTCGAAAAGAGCGCAAAAACAGACTCGACCAAACCGCACGCGAGCACAGACACACATGTGTCTCGGCGAGTCGGGGGTCACGAGGGTCAGGCCCAGGAATCTCCGCTAGGCCTGATTTTTGGGCCGACGCGCGGCACAAAATGGTTACCGAGAAAGACAACAGAGGTGAATCCAGGGTAACTCATCCGGGGGGTCTTTTCCTACCCCCTCAGACCAACGGACGAGGATAACAAAAGAGGGGGGGATCCTTTTGTTGAGGTGTCAGCAAACATCCCTAATTTGGCCGTGAAATTGAAAATAAAGTATGAGGGCCTCCCAAATGGGGCCGCAGGTCGTGCGAGCCGCAAAAAAGGCTGCAGTGGCTTCTGGGTGCTCACACGGTGTCACAAGTCGGAAGAGGACAAAGGCTGCTACTTCTTCCCCGAAATGCGGACGGACGGACGACTTTCATCCCCCTGGACGCCGACCGGGGGAGGAAGGAGGCGGTGGAGAGCGAATGCATCATGCTCTCGATCATCCTCTGATGCGCAGTGCAGCCTGAGCCACCAACAACGCGCTGCAGCCACGGACGCGCTCTTGGCCGCGCACACGCTGGCGGCAGGGGAGGGACAGAGGAAGGAATGCAAGAGCCTGGCCGAGGTGATCAAGCGAGTGTCAGGAGCTCCACCCCGTGTAAAAGGGTTGATGAAGATAGAAAAAAACCGACTTTCAGACAAAAATTCCACCACTGACAGAACCACGTGTCAAGCAAAGTCAGCTGGTGGAGAAGAGAATCGATCAGAGTGATCGAATTTTGCTTCTCCACCCTGTAGGAGAGAGAGAGAGAGAGAGAGAGAGAGAGAGAGAAAAGACCAGGTGATGATGATGATGATGCTATTCAAAGTTGTTCTGGCCGTTGGCGCGATGGAGCAACAGGCCTGCGTAGCAGAAGTAGACGACGGCGAAGGCCACGAAGAGGGTGGCCGACGCTCTCGACGTCACCTTCTCCAACAACAACAGCGACCTCTCGGTCGGCGTCATCTCCGTCTCGGCCTCAATGCAGCGCCAGGCCAAGATGCTGGAGCCCACGCGCACCAACTTCTTGTTCTTCTTGTTCTTGTTCTTCTTCTTCTTCTTCGTCGTCGTCGTCATCGTCCTGCCGAGGTTGCAGTCGCTCTTCTGGTGCCTCAGGCTCTCCAGGAAGGTGTGCATGAGGACCTGTGCGGATGTCAACAAAGTTAGCACCAGGAGATTCGCACTTTGTCACAAACAGCTGCACGCTTGTATGTCCTGATGGCAGCATCTACTTAACAGTCTATTATTGCACAACTGCAATTGTGTGCAGGAAAAAATTGGCTCTTCAATGCATTCGTACGTCATAACCGAATATTTGGGTCCAAGGACCCAGTTGTCATAAACGCACTTTTTATTAAGTTAGTGCGAATCTAAAGGTGAACCCAATACTTGTCCACTGCACAAGTACAAATAAGTATTTAACCCATTGTGATCTTAAAGTACAAGTAAGTATTTAATCCATCAAGACCTTAATATATAAATAGTAGGCTGGGTCAAAAATTGGTATTCCCCCTGGGTGCCCAAAATTTTTAACCACATCCCATTTGAAGACTTTGTAGTCAAATGAAAGTGAAAAAAAGGAGTTTTAGCTATGCCCAAATGCATTTAAAGTTGCATCATACTGTAAAGTAAGTCATAATATTTTTTCTTCAGTACTGGCTGTAAAGTATTTTTCTGACCAACTGGAGCAAGTCTGCATTTTGGTGAGTGATTTTCACCCAGTTTGGCTGCTTCTGACAGCCACCAGAGCTGAAATCTACTTTCACAGCAAATTTACTACAGTAGCTCACTACATCAATTTCAAATCAAGTTGGGCAGGGGTAAACACAGTTTTTAAACAAGTATTTGACGACATCTTCATCTTTTGAGCCCAGGTAACAAACCCCAGTCAGTGAATTTCCAAAGTTGACCCCTTTTCGACCTAGCCTAATAAATAGGTATTAAATCCATCAAGATCTTAATATATAAGGGTGATTCAGTAACAATGACTGACTTGGTCTCTCGTGCTGCGGGAGGCCCGTCATAACTGAGCATTACAAGAAGTTGCTTGGTTTACACCGAACTTTTCCTACTTGTGCAACGTCGTCAAGATCAACCCCGTGTCCCAAGTCCTTCTGACAGGCACGAAACAGCATTTCCTTAACTTGCCAGACCTCACGAGCCATTCTGTTCTTAGCAATCGTAATATTAGCCAGGAGGCAACCTAAGAAAATATCCACAACTACATCGAGTTGCTGGCTTGAAGGTACTTGAAGGCGCTGATGTGGCTGAAGTCATGGCAAAAAAACATTTCCACCTGGCAAGTACTACAACATCGGGTAGAAGTGAGCGAGTCTCGAGAGTACCTCGATGAAGGGCATCAGGAGCATGCTGATCAGCCAGATGTCGATCATCTTGATGTAGGAGGTCGAGGGGAGGCTGTTGGACACACTGATGAAGAGCGTGGTCAGCACGAGCATCGAGGTGAGGTTCACCGCCACGATGGCCTCGAAGTACTGGTGCTGGAAGAAGTTGGTGGAGAAGGAGACAGCGCAGATGAGGATCGTCGGCAAGTAAGTGGTGAGTATGACGCTCAACAGCCGCCGACCCAACGTCACGTTGACCCGCACGACCCTGGAGGAGGTGCCGCTCAGCTGCATCTTGTACTCCTTCATGGACCACGTGCGCACGAAGTACTGGGTCAGGTCCAGAGGGCCCAGGTAGTCCAGGTCCCTAGTTGCAAAGGGCACGACAAGGTGGCAATTTGAGGGGATCTTCAGGGGAAGAGTGAGACAAGACGTTCGACTGAACGGCGTTTTGCCGCGCCATTCGCCGTTCGGACGACATAACCGTCACTAGTGCGTCAGCTCACGTACGTATGAACGCTACCTCGGCTTCAGTCGCGCAAAGTGTCCGTCGCCGCCCTCCAGCACGAAGTCCATCTGGCACTGTTGGGTGTCGAACGGGTAATAGTTCATGGCGAATCCGCAGAGGAACTCGACGCTGTACACGCGGCTGAGGGTCAAGGGGTTGTCGGAGCCGCTGTACACGTGGGAGTTGTGCAGCCACTGCAGGGGGGCCAGCTCAAACGTGCCGTTCCTCAGGATCGTCACGCTGGCCTTGGCGTCGTCCACCGTTGTCAGCTTCTGCCTGGTAGAGTCAGATTTAAGGCTGATAATTCACTCAAGAACAGGCGAGGTTTGGTGATTTAGAACGTGGCCTTATCAGCACACAGTAGTGAATGTCTTCTTCTCCTGCTCTGATCAGAGCTTTGCCCAGAGCTTTGCTCAGGATGAAGATGAGGGAATCGGTGGCCATGGACATGTTCGAGTGGATTGCCAACTTCGAGGACTTTCACAACTTCTGCGGCTGCTGTCCAGCCTTTATCCCAGCAAGTCCATGCGTATACAGAAGACACATGGTCCGCATGTTGCACACGTGCATGCATAGTACATGCGTGAGTCCGCAGGATCTGTACTGTACTGTGAGTGCCAGGGTTGCCTTCCAGCAGCCGCCAGTGTCTGGTCGATCGAGTGGCACAGTCAGATTTGGGCCCAAGCTATCCCCAAGTATGTCTTGTCACTATGTGTAGCCCCCCCCCCCGCCCGTCCCAAAAGCATTTGAAACGCATCTCGTTCCAATTGTTCCTCCTTTGCCATCCCATCCACTGAAGTCAGCTCACTTGATCAGGCAGGATAGGTCAATGAAATACAACAAAAGCTATGATGAAACTTTTTAAACTTCCCTGGACATGTACAAGAACGCAGGAGAGGAATGAACATGTGCTGTTCTGATTCTCTTGCTCAGTTTGTAGAGTGTCTGCTCCAAATGTCATGATTTCAGTCCTCGGTCTGGTGTCTAAATTCCAATTGAATGTTTCATCGTCCCGGCCTGACTCAAGGGGCCGAAACCTTGGTAACTCCAATCCCACTGATCAGTTAGTCATCTACAGTGCTTGCCGTAAATAATGTCACTTGGTACATATCGATGTCAAATGGGGATGTTTCCAAGTGGAATTTCAGCATGCAGTTGATGATTTAGACACGGGAACAAAACTTTTAGTGCGCAAGGTCACTGTTTTGAATGTTTGTTAAGACACTGGTACACTCAAAGTGACATAAGTTGACCAGAGACGGGCACGGTCTCGACCGAATTTTGATGTTTTTGACCACTTTTCCATGATGAAAGTGGCTGAAACTTTCTGTGGATGTGACCACCCACCCTCCAGTGGCACATGCCAAAGACGGTGCCCTCCGACCCGTCGTTGGACGTGCAGCAGGCCGAAAACACCTCGTTCATGATCACTCGTCCGGCACGGACCTCTGATCAACTCACGATGCCTTAAGCGCTCTAGCATGACAACGAGTGCTTGAAACCTGACAAAACTGCAGGATCTCATGTTTAACACTCTCCATCACACATTCCAACCTCAAATTCAATCTTAGAATTGACTCATGGCAAGGCCAGGAATGTACAAGTGTGGTCACCGGAATTGTCAGATATGTCCAAATGTTATTGTTGGAGATCAATTGACCAGCTCAAGAACTGGGATGTATTCAACTGCAAGTCGAAGAACGTTGTCTATCTCATAACCTGCAAAAGTGAAGCCTGCCAAGGACATTGTCTAGGTTCGTTCATCAAGAGCTACGAGTTCCACTGCAGGCCAGACGAGGGCCCCTTTTGGTCAACCCTTTGGTGACAGCAGAGCTGGATTCTTTCCATGTACAGGTAGTTGTTGTACGCAGTCTCAAACTTCGTGTGTCAATGTCAAGTTTTCCACAGGTTATTCTGCAGTATGACTGCAGAGACAAACTGATCAAGGCCAGACGTCTTTGGCAAGACCGGCACTGGTGGCCCCTCCACCAGCCAGAGTTGTGTTGTTCCTCTACGGGGCCTTCGTAGTCCGCGAACACCTCAAGAAGGTGAAGCGCACCTTCTCCTACCTAACTTGATGTACTTATTATATCTGTTAATAGTGACGTGGTGGTCCAAAAGAAGTACATATTGAGCATGTTACTGTATCTTTATGAAAATAAATCTAATATTCTTTGTTGACTTATCACACTGGATACAGTGGAGTGAGGAGACTTCAGTGGGTGAGAGGCCACAAGTGGAAAAGTTGGAACGAGTTTTAATGGCGTTCAAATGCATTTGGGGCTGACTGGGGGTCTACATATAGTGACCAGACATACCACTTACTTCTCTTTGTCTCACTATCTACCTGGTGTTGGAGAAGACCACCTTAGGCAGCCAGATGTGTTGCATGGCGTCCTTGTTGAGCGTGTTGAAGAAGGCCGGAGTCTTGAGGTTCTCGAAGGTGAGCCGGCGGTCGAACCACGTGAGATGGAGCGAGAATTGAATCGTGATGGAGCCGCCCACCTCCGAGATGTCCAGGATCGACATGATCTCGACGTTGATGTCGACCTCGTTGACCAGAACGCTGCTGTCACGGGGCGGAGCTGGGACGTGCTAAGTTTGTGCACATTCTTAAGTCACTCTCAACGTTCTCGAGCATATGGTAAGAGGTACAACATCTACTCCGAGCCATGTGGAGCTCAAGTGAGCCTCAGCCACCAGAATGCCCCTGGCGATGCTCAATTGCGTCAAGGCGGTGGCAACGGCGCGTATGGCATGCAAGGGACAGTGAGGTGCTCGGGAATGGTTGCAGTGCACTTTCAGCAACATCCTCACCTTGAGGTAGGACTTGTCCACGAAGATGAGGTTGCAGTTGTGCTCGTCAGATCTGTCGTGGCAGTCGTTGACGCCGTCGCACTTGCTGTTGAGGTCGACGCAGCCGCCGTCATTGCAGTTGAAGTGGTCTTCGGTGCAGGTGCTAAGGCTGAGGTAAGCGAGCCCGGTGACGCCGCACCCGTCGTTGGTGATGTTCCACAAGCGGGTGCCCAGTGGGTAGTCGGACTCGTTGTGCGTAGCAAAGACGCCGGAGTCACTCATCACCTTGAGCATCCATCTGGCGTTGGACGCGTCCCAAGTCAGGTAGCTGTCGGTGAAGCCATTGAAGCTGTGGCGACCATTGACCAATTGCTGGCTGTCCCAGCTGAACTTGGTGTCGAAGCTCGACTTATGACAGAGACCTGGTCGGAGGAGACAATGAGCACCATGAAGACTGACAACAAAAGTTATGCTCATGCGCACAGCCTAGTGTGTGACTTGCCTCTGAGTTGCAGCAAGGGGGTCCCATCGAAATCGCAGAAGGTGAACGCGGTGTTGTCGCAGCTGTAGTCGTTCCAGCTATTCCTGTAGGGCCTGCGCACAAAGAACGCTTCTCAGTCAAGCGCCAACACACAACTGTGACCACGCACGACTCAACCAAATGATCTGGCAGTTCTCCTTGCGCTCCCCGTTGGGCTCGCCGAAGAACCAAGGCTGAAAGTCGGACTCTCGGAGGGGCTCGCCCGTGTTGACGTCGTAAAACACGCCCTCGCTTTCCTGGTCGGTGTAGCCGCCCCAAACGTTGATCCTGTCTACAAGACAGACAAGTGCAGCCCAGTTAGCGATGGAAGCACAGCTGGAAGGCCTCACTCGCCTCCTGCGCCTTGCCCATGCGCCACCAGTCGCGCCAAAAAATGAGCAATCACCTGGCCAAGGCGCAGGATCTAGAGGCAGTGGCGTGAAGCGCCAGCTGTAAGCCAGAGGACGCCATGCGCCAGCACGGACGAATGAAACTCTTTCTACTGTACCGTCGATGTGCTCGTGCATCGTCTCTATCAAGTCGTCCTGGGTCTCCTGGTCCTTGACGACGAACATCTTGGCCTTCATGTTCTGGCAAAGCCTGACGGCGCTGGAGAAGTTGCGCAACTCAGGGAAGAGAACGCGGCCAGGACGAAGAGGTTGGCACAAATCCTATAGGAGAACAAAGAAGGCCCAACATTTATCTGAACTTCAAACTGCCTGGAGGTCGTTTCACCTGGTATGGTTTTTCTTCCTCCACCATGTGGTCCAGCTTCCACTCCGACAGGTCCCAGTTGACCACGTTGCCCTTGGAGGTCAGGCTGAAGGTGTCCGCACGTCAAGTGCGCGTTCAAATCTACGGTACTTGACGTAGTTTACCCGCATGTCGTCCATTGCGCCATCTGCTGAGCGGAGAGGAACTCGTTCCAGAAGTTGAAGTCGGCGAAAGTGCCACCCGGGGTAGTGCAGCCGGGCTTGTAGTCGAAGCTGCAACGCCCGAGGTACACCTTGGACAGGACGTCTTCGGGCAGGGTCAGGTTCGACAGTCGAACTTCCGCAAAGTCGACGTTCAGGCTCTGGCCGTTCTAAACGTTCCAAAATCATAACTGCACAGCGGCAGCAGCGTCAAAGAGTTGAGGGCGATCTTGCCTTCGTTATCCTGATGTAGCTGTCGTTCTTCCTGTAGCCCAGACAGAAGTGGTTCCACACGTTCGGCCTGAAGATCTCGTAGCTGCCGGTTGGTTCCCTCAACAGGTAGCTGGACGTGGATAAGTAAAGTCCTTCAACTGCGGTACAGAGACCAGGGATGGCAGACAAGTGTATAAGCATATCTGCGTCATACTTGCAAGGTATAGGCTCAGGGCAATTCTAGACCATTTCTAGTTGTGTCTCCAACCCTCCTGGCGCATCCTGGTGATTGTAGCAGTCACTGAATGCGATTTTGTCTACATTCCTGTGAGGTTAGTGATGCCTCCGGGGTCTAACAGCAGCGTAATTATGTCTAATAGTGATATTTAAATGCTTAAATTATTATCTTCAACGTTGGTCAAAAAAAATCCTCCTGTAAACGTATGTTTATGATGATCTGATCGTACATTTAATAAAAAGAAATATGACTTGTTACATTAAAACATTGCAAACACCTTGTCGGGTTCTTAGGCTAACACAAGCAACAAACAAGCCATGGAGGAACCGAGAAATTTAGATCTCTATTTTATAGATGTGAGCGCCCACGACACGGGAGAAATCACCTTGCGTACGCGCTGCCCAAGGGGTTGCCGACCCCCAGGAACGTCGTTGGGTGCATGGCCAACACCCACAGCAGCTGGAACTCGGGGTCGACATTGCCCTCGCGCCAGTCGGACACCGTCAGCAAACGCCCGCGCCCCTCCGTGTCGGTGCGCGCGAAGCGGCGCAGCATGAAGCGTAGACAGAGGGTAAAGTCGCCGGAAACGTTGGCCGCCCCTCCCACGAGGCTGGCGCCACCGGTGGCGTTGCTGTTGGCGAAGTCGAGCGTGTTGCGAAAAACTTTGACGCCCCAGGACGAGAACACGAGCGGAGCCAAGGCGAGAATCGTCCTTGCCGCCTTCATGTTGACCAATGAAGAAGACTTTCCGGACCAATTCTCTTCCCATTGACTGTGACCAATACAGTGGAACTCGAATATAGCGAATTTGGAAAGTCCAGCTTCAATGGTTGCATGAAAAATGGGACTTTCGTGTGCACAGGCCTGTTTTGGGCCCAGGAGGGGGAACTTTTTGATCAAGGCCTGAACGAGATAAGTGTTTAGCCCGCCCAAAAAGCGTTTCAAGCACCCAACAAGACCTCGAAGCAGCCCAAAAGCCTAGGAGAAGCCCTCTGTTCTCCGGACCCGAGTTGACTCAGTGGCCAGCAAGCATTGGATGTCTCGTCCATCATGCTTGGTTTGTCCAAGCTGGGGATGACCCGGACACTTTGGTGACTCCCGGGGCCGTCCCGAGCGTCGAGGCCGTTTGTGCGAGCTCCACTGTATCTTAATCAACTGTATTTGCTTTTGTTGTGACTTCAAAATCCAATATCTGTGAGATAATCTTCACTTTGCAAAGTATCTAACGAGTGGCCTCTATTCAGCCTTGGGCGGAAACCCTGCAAAATTTGGTTGGCACTCTGTATTCGTAATCGATTATGTTATGTTCTTATGCATAATTAAACCATACATCATAGTGGAGAAACGACCAAACTTCGAAACACGACTTAAAACCTTTGCAGTCTTCTCACAGTGATCCTGATCTTGAACATCTTCGACAAGGTCGCAAAATGGCCTTTTCACGATTCCAAGGCACGAATGAAACAGTCTCCTTTTGGTAAAAGTGATCCTCTGAACAGCATTGCTGATCAAGCCCGATGCATGAGAGCTTGAGCTGGTCCGCACTGGGGAGATCATTGCGGATCAGCCAAGTCTGGAGGATGGGCGGGCAAGACCAGTACTATCCACGCACGCATCCCGCGTACGCATGTGCGCGTGGAATCTTAAAACCTGCGTTGATACTGATGAAATGTGAGCTCGCTCCCGTCCGGTGAGTGGTTGCCTTGAAACCCGTCGGACAAGCCTTCGGCAGACGACAGCGACAGCGACGACGAGGACGAGGAAGTGGAGAAGCCCCCGGGAGTCATCGGCGGCGTCACGCTGTCGTTGTGGAAGCCGCTGCCCACGATCGGCCGGGGGGGACCGATCCCGATAGAAGACGGGGTCGCGGGGAACACACCGCACGACAGCCGCGGCCGGCCGGTGGAAGAGCGCAGAGTCTTGAGATGACTGATGGCGCCCACGTATCCGTTGTCCTGGCGCTGCTTCTGGCGCGACAGAGGGCAGTACCTGATGGTGTGCGCACGGTCTCCCTTGGCACCGCACTGCGGGCACGTGTAGACTCGGAGCACCGGGCAGGTGACTCTCCCGAACTGGTCCTTGAGCGTGTGTGACTTGTAGTAGGCCTCCTCCTCGCCGTTGTTCTTGCAGAAGACGCAGTGTTGGAAGTGTGAGGCGACGCCCCTGACAGGGGGCGTCGCCTCGCCTTTGATAAAGCGCTCTTGCTCCTTCGACGGCATCGCTTGGAATCCGCCACCCTCACGGTAGGTGTGCGCTTGCACCTGCGACGAGTTGCGCCAGGGGCAGTCGTGCCACGCCAAGGCCGACGAGCCCTTGCCCAACACGGAGGACATGCTGGAAAACCCGACGCACTTGGACAACGTTGCTTCCACGGCTCGTCCACGTCTGGACTCGGGACGAACTAGACTGAACCAAACTGATGCGTCTTGATTTCTTGTCTGCAGTAGAGCTGTCATCAATATTCGAGTTAAATCCACGATTGGAGAATATTTAGGGAATGCGAGTGCTTTTCTGGGATATTCGAGTTCTCCGAAGAGATCGTAACTATTTCTAAAAAAAGACACTGACGACGACTGCACAAAGCACAGGAAAGTATGAAAACTTGTCCAATTCATCCCCTCTGATGAATGAGCTTCACTTCTTGTTGTCAGAAACGAATACTGTTTGTTAGTCGAGGATTCAGATTCGATGGACCTAAAGAAATCCTTGTGTTCATAACAGCACTACTGTGGAGGACGACGAGATAAACTGGATCGCGGTTGAGTGGGGGCCCAAGTCTGGCAACCTCAAGCTTGAACAAGATCAGCCATGGCCCCTGAGAGCTTGACTGTTCTGGAAGGCCTTTGCGGTCATCCCCTTTCTCAGGAAGCTTGGATGTAGAAATTTACCAGTTAATAACGTGGCTGCACTGCACAGCCCTGCGCACGGAGGCAGCACCGCTCTGCTCGTCACAGTGTCGACCAGTTGTAACTTCTTACATCGTAAGATTAAAGGTGACATTTATTATGTATTTCCGCTGTACAGGAAAGTTGAACTTCATGCAGTACAACGAAAGAACGCAATGTGGGGGTTGGGTGAACATGACGACCGCCAAGGAGAGCTCAACTTCTACGTATCAAAGTCACAGAACTTTCTAGCCTTGCTGCGGTGCGAGGCATCACTATTTACAGGCTTAAAAATACTTCTTAGTTGTTCCCCTCGACCTCTGATGCCGGCGTCTCGAGCTCCTCGTCGTTGTAAATGTTCTCTGCCATCTGCCAGACCTGCATGATGTTGTCCTCAGAGACGGAGCAGATGACCCAGGGGTCGTTCGGGTTCCAGCTAAAGTCAGAGATCTTGGCTGTGTGACCTCCGTGGATAAACAGCAGCTCCGGAGGCCCGTCCTCTGCATCCTCAGCCGACTGCTCCTCGCCGATCTTGCTCAGGTCCCACACATGAAGGCGGCGGTCGGTGCCCGACGAGGCTAGGATGGTCTCGTTATGAGGAGACCATTGGACCTGGAAGTACACGAAAGGTGTCTGAGCTGACAAGAGTCTGGGTCATTCGCGTGACTGCTAGCCAAAACAGGCAGCAGAATCATGACTTTATCAGCAGTGCCACAGCTTGATCTAATGCACCTTGGATGTCGTGGACACCTCGAAGGTCTCGCCACACCCACGCACGCACGCACGCACGGGGACTTTCGGGACTGGGCTGATAGCCAGGTGACCCGAAATCTTGACAGTTTTCTATCTATTCCTACCTGGAAGATTTCGTCCTTGTGGGACTCGAATGAATGGAGCTTCAGCTTGAGGTTCCTAAGATCCCAGAGCGCCACGGTTTTGTCGGCTGAGCCGCTGGCCAGTATGAACTCGGAGTAAGGGTTGAAGGAGAGACAGTTGACCTCAGCGGAGTGTGCGTCCACGGTATGCGAAGGTTTGTTGTGCGTCGTCGACCTCGTGTCCCAGATCATGAGTTTCTGGTCATCTGCGACTGATCCGAAGAGTGACTCGTGCAAGAGATGCCACGCGACGTCCTCGACCACGGCCGTGTGGCCAGTGAAGATCGTTTTGGCGTCGATTACCTGCAGGGTGTAACTCTTTGGTGAAATCGTTCAACTGCGTTCAACGCAGGAGATCACAAGGCTGAAGCGAGGTGCTCAATGCCATTGGGATCTACCTCACCAATATGCAAACCAGCAGACTCTCGAGCTGCAAGCATTTTGTTTCTGCTTAAAGTCAGCGGTCGACTGAAAACGCTACCTTGTTGTCCTTTGGCGTTGCGTTGATGTCCCACAAGCAGATGGTGTGGTCGTCGCTGGCCGAGAGGAGATGTCCGTTCAGGTTGGGGTTCCAGGATAGTCCGTATCCCTCCTTCTGGTGTCCGCGGAGCCTGAGGTCTGGGTGACAGACGCCAGACGGATCGGGCTTGCTCGGATGCTTCGTGTAGTCGAAGACGAGCACGTCCGAGCTGGGCGTCTTGGTGGCAATCACGCACGGGTTCTGCGGCATGAAGCGGGCACGGTTGACCTCCCCCTCGTGGTTGATTTTGATCTCGATCTCGATCTTGCCAGAGACTGAGCCGAAGCCCCCGAACTCTCCCTTCTCATTGTCGTAGTGGCTGGCATCGAACTGCGCGTCCTCGTTGGGCAGCTGCACGCTCGCTATCAGCAGATGGTTCTGCTCGTCCGAGGTGTGTGTACCCAGGATCAGGCGGTGGACCGAGTAGTCCTTTCCCTCCGGTCGAGTGACGTCGGGCAACCACTGGGCGGTCAGCGACGGCCACTCGAGCGCGTGCGTCATCACCAGGTCGTAGAGGAACGGCGTGTTCTTCTTCCAGATCTTGTACTCCTCGTTGATGACGCGCTCCTCGACGGCCTCGTCGAAGGACTCGCCCACGGCACCGGAGGCCGCCGCGGGGGCTACGCCGCCCGCGGCTGAAGAGGACCCTTCCTTGTCCGCCATTTCGCCGTTTCAAATTTCGAGACTCTCAGAACCTGAACACAAAGCGGCGAGTTAAAAGCAGCTTCTTTTCAGTTCTCCTCACCCTCAGCGGGAAAAAAGTCTGCCCGCCCGGCGTCGGGTGCGCAGCGTTGCCACTGAACTTGGACGCGCTGGAGCGCAAGTATCGGTCGAGGAGGACCTCGGCCACGTCGAGTGGGTACGAGCGACAACCAGTGAGGTCGTATCAAGTGTCAAATGGCCGAGAAAACGGTACGAGTCTTGGCACTTCCCTCCTAAAGGTCGTTTGTCTGGCAGAGTGATTGCATCCGCTGGCAACTTCGTCCTCAGCGCTGCATTCCCGCTACCAGGCAAAGAGAGAGGGTGAGAGAGAGAAGAGAGAAGGCCAAACTAGCCTTCTGCTGCCGCCGAGCAGCAGTCATGGATGCCAAGTCTTGCCAAACGTGCCAAGTCGCACCAACTGTGGATGGACGCGAAATGCCAATGTCACCAACAGCCTTGCACAATCACACTAAGATAGTGTAAAGCATCCTTGTTCGTTGTCGTCCGCCCGTCCGTTCGTTCCTGGTCCGGTACAGGAAGAGGGAACGTTGCCTGCGCTGGCAGCTCTGCCTTGCTTGCACTGTTGCCCCCATTCGGAGTTGCCATCGATTCGCACACGAAGTTCACCATGCTGCCTTAGTACTTGGGCTGTTATCGAGCTTAGAGCCGAATCGAGCCTTTTCCAGCTTTGGAGGTTCCTTCTCCGGCTCGATGGAGCTGAGCTATCACACTTTCTTGCTGGGCATTTCAAGCGAAATAAGCTCGAACACCAACATAGGACATATCTGACTCTTGACTATCTGGCAACCCTTCCTCAAAAAAAGTAAACAAATAGAGGCCAAAAGTTTTCTCCACAGATCATTTCTGTACATCTCTATAGTTTCTTCCTAAAGAAGAAGTTTCTGGGACTTGCTGAAGTTACCGACCTCTTCTCTGACCTGGTTCCACATCATGGCTCTGGTGGCAAATTACGACTCCGGCAGCAGCGCCGATGAGTCGAGCGATCATGAGGAGGATTCAGCCATGGTCGAGATCACTAGACCCATTGTGGAGAAGGAGAAGGACCTCATTTCTGACGACGAGGATGACGACAGAGGTGGGCAAGACGTCGGACCAAGCGTCTTGGATGAGACGGAGGAGGACATTGTGGAGTTCGGAACCAGGTATGATTGCGATTCCAAGCTCTAGGTAGTAAACTGCTGGAGCTGTTGACTTCCTTCCAGTCGCTCGTTATTTGCCGTGTTGCCATCCCTCTCCGGGGCCAAGTCCGAGGCAGTCACCGAGGGTAAGAGTAACTTCGTCGACGACAAGGAAGACTTGTCGAGCATACCCGCAGCCAGTGCCTCCGAGCGAGCCGCCGTGCCCCTGAAGCCTAGGATAGCTGGCGCGGGAGTAAAGAGGAAGGGTCCGGTCAGAATTGTGCTGCCATCGCTCTCACAATTGGCCAAAGATGGGGATGAAGATGACGTCGCAGGTGTTTCGTCCCCCAAGAAGCTTCGGCCCGCCAGTGGCGGTAATAAGACCGCTCTGCTGTCGATGCTCCCATGTCCCAAGAATGACATTTCTACTCTTGGCAAGGCGGCGTCATCCCCTTCGCTGTCTGCGACATCAAAGGCGAAGACGATGATGGTGCCCGACTCGGTGGCCAGAAGAAGGTCGGGGGCCGCACCTAAACCCGCTGCAGCTAAACGTGAGGTCGCACCTCTGAAGAAAGATGACTCAGATTCAGAAGATTCCGGTGACGATGAGCCCTCGTCTTTCTTCACTTTGGAAACGCCTGCGGCCGGCACCACGGAGCCTCTGGCCACTTCCTCATCGGTGTCTCTTCCACAAGTGAAAGCCAATCCTGCCGCAGTCGCTCCTGCAGACAGACCGCTAGCTTTTAAGGGCAGGGAACAATTTGACCATGGTAAATCAAGCAGAGATTAGCACTTGCTTGCATGTTTTTGTTACTAAAGCGATCTTGATTTAGTGCCCGTGCCAGAGGAGGAGCCAGTCGTGGGTCCAAGCAAGCCCGTTCACTCCCAAGGTCACTCTTATCCTGAAGCTGAAGACCTGATGGCCAACTCTCAGGCACTTAGTCGGTTAGCTGGCAAAACAGCAATGAGGAATAAGGAGGAATTCAACGTCGTTGATATCAAGGTAAGACTTCCTCGTCATGCACGATTGGGTTGTCAACACTCTCCTGCTCCCTGTCTCAGAGCTCGGACATTGCGGCTGACACTCGCGAGTGGTTGACGAAGGCTCTGACTGAGGACGACGACAACAAGCCCGGGCCCAGGAACACCATCAAGGGCCAGACAAAGCGAAAGCACCAGATCACGTACTTGGCAGCAGTCGCGAAAGAGAACGAGCACAAGTTGAAGCAACAGTGGGCTCAGAACGCGGCCACGAAGAAGGCAGCGGGGACCAAGTACGGCTTCTTCTAGTATGGTTAAAACATAAGTACATATTTTCAAGTTGTGCAGTATTGGAATATACAAACGATGAACACTGGAATATTTCACTGATGAAGAAGGACAAGCAAGTCAGCTCTTAAGCTTCAGTCTACGCAGAGGATTAAGGCCAAACTTCAGTGTGGTGGCCTTGATCTCTCAAGGCCATGCAGTCTCCGATTATTAGTTCTATCTTAGTCTAGTCTTAGTGTATTCTAGATGTGAAATTACCATAGTTTTTCGTCATTTCACTTCTTATAGCCGACGTAATACGAGTTGGCCCGTTCGACTTGGAAGAAGAGGCTCCAATAACAGATCTGCGTTGTACCTAACACTACGCTATATTTCCATACCATTACGTAGGGTATCAAGAAGTACGACGGTGATGACAAAAATTAACACGTATTGTATACACACGTATCTGTATTGTTACATTTTAATACTCTGGCTGGGGGCGCCAACGTCTGTCAATCACTTCTTGGCCTTTCTCTTGGCCGAGGAGGGCGCCGACGAGTCGTCGTCTACGTTCTTCCGCTTCTGGGCCTTGGAGGGCGTGCCGCTTCCGCCACTGCTCTTTGCGCCGCCCTTCTTCTGCTTCTTCTCTGCTTTCTCCTTCTCCTCGATCTCGTTGTTTTCGCGCTCGATGAGGGTGATCAGGGTGTTGCACCTACGCTGAAGCTCCATGGCCGTGCGAGACTTGATGAACCAGTCGAACCTGGAGAGAGTGATCGAGACGATTGGGAACAGGCTACATGAAGCAAAGTGGGAAAAAAACCAAGCAGTATAAGGTGAGGACCATTTGGCACCACGAGACGAATGCCAGCCCTGCTGCACCACACCGGGTACCACTTCTTGTACGGCAAAGATCAGTGCTGTCGACATCATCTGATCGAACCTGAACGAACGGCTTGCCAAACACACACACACACAGGGCGTCCCTGCGGATATGACTCGAGCTACTGGACGTATCGGACATCGGTTTACCTGAACTGGGGAGCTGCTCGCACTGCGGCGCGCAGTTCGTCGTAGACGTTCTCCTTGTCGAATCCCAGCTTATGCAGCATGCACACCACGAATCGGTCCTCCTCCTCTGTGTAGTTCTTGCCCTTGTTGGTGCCGTAGGCGATGCGCAGCTGGTGGAAGGGAGCGCGGTAGCGCGCTATCTTCGCGTCGAGGGCCCGCCGGATGTCGGCGCGGCGTCGAATCTTGCTCTCGCCCTTCTCGATCTGCGCCATGATGCGGTCGTGGTCCTGCAGCTCCGAGCAGCGCTCCCAGAACACCGCGCTGTACTCCTTGACCTCTTCTGGCGACTTGCCTTCGACCTCCTTGGAGATGGACTCGATCTCATCGCGCCCGTACTTCTCGTGGAGGCGAATGAACTGATTGAAGTCGCGCTTTGTCCAGTTAGTAAAGCCCTGAAATGATATTCAACGTCACACTGGATACGTTGTTCTTCCTGGATGTATTCGTATGGTTGGATCCGACGCAACTGGTGCACCTGTACTTACGTAGAAGGTACACAGTAGCATATACGTGCGTACGTCGTATATCACGGATGAACCTTACACGTGCAAACACTGACCTCCTGCAAAAGTTCGTCCTTTTCGCCCTGTTCATCCTCCGTCAACTCCTCAGCATCGTCTATCTTCCTCTGCTCCTCCTTTTGTACCTTCTTGGCATCGGAACCAAGGTCGGGGTTCAGCGGCACTTTGTAGCCGACGGTTTTGCGGTAGTGGTAGATTTCCTGGTCCAGCAGCTCGAAGAGCCTCTGCGGGAAAAACTGGAAATCCTGGACGATTGGCTGCTTGGGAGGCCTTGGAGCCTTGTGCGCCTTGGGCTCGGAGGCGCCGACGCGCAGGGCCTCGCGGAAGTAGGCGTCCACGGCATAGTTGGCCTTACGCTCACGCTTGGGCGGCGCGATCCAATTCATACCAATCTCATCTCTCTGCTTCTCCCGAAAGTCCTCGCCCTCGAAGTTGTACACGGAGTCCTCGGGCTTCGTGTCCAGGGTAAAGGACCGCAGAGAAGACTCGCCAAGAGTGGCCAGCTTCTTGTTCTCTTCTTCTGTGCGCTGCTCGCCGGCAGCCAGCACGCGGTCAATGTCGTCCTCGGTGACGTCAGCATCCTTTGACGAGAAGACGTGCTTGGCGCCGTGACGGATAATATTCAGCATCTCGTCTTTGCCCAGGTTTTGCTTGTTGTCCACCAGTCGGCCCTGCTGGATGACCAGGCGGTCCAACTTCAGCTTGACAGCAGCTCGTTCCACGATTTTCTCGTCCACGGTGTTCTCCGTCACTAACCTGAACACGCGGACCTGTAACAATCAACACCAATTGACCCATGCTCCAAGTTCTCCGTGCAACTCTGGACAACCATACCTGTTTCTTCTGTCCGATTCTGTGCGCCCTGTCCATGGCCTGCAAGTCCATTTGCGGGTTCCAATCGGAATCGTAGAGAACGACGACATCGGCAGTGTAGAGATTGATGCCGAGGCCGCCGGCGCGCGTGGACAGCATGAACACAAACTTTTCGCTATTCTCCGCGTTGTACTCTTGGATCTGTCTGTCTCTGTCCTCATGCGGGGTCTGGCCGTCGATGCGGCAGTATGAGTAGCCGCGAAACCAGCAGTAGTCCTCCAATATGTCCAAGATACGAGTCATCTAAAAAATAGCAAAAGCGAGGTTTGATGTCTGCCCTGCTCTAGTTTTTGGACTCTTGTGTCATCATACCTGAGTGAAGATCAAGCACCTGGATCCTTGCTCCTTGAGCTTGGGCAGCAGTTTGTCCAATATGGTCATCTTGCCAGAGTTCTGGACGAGGTGCTCATCCGTCGTGTAGGGTGGGCCCGGTTCCGCGCCGTCGAAGAGGTAAGGGTGGTTGACGCACTTCCGCAGCTGCATGAGAATGTTCTGCAGCCTCATCTTCTCCACCTTTCCGGCGCCGTTTACGATGTCAATGTCTTTCATGAGGATCTTGGTGTAGTACTCGCGCTGCATCTTGCTCAAGCCCACGTACATGTTGACCTCTTTCTTGGGCAGCAGTGATTTCTCCACGTCGGACTTGAGGCGACGCAGCAAGAAAGGCTTGAGCACGCCATGCAGACGCTTCACCAGGGAGTCGTCGCCCAGGCAGTTGTTGGTGTTGAACCACTCGTCAAAGTCCTCGGAGCTGCCAAAAACGTCGGGGAGCAGGAAATTGAGTAGAGCCCATAACTCGTGCAGGTTGTTTTGCAGCGGGGTTCCGGTCAGAAGGAGCCTGCAACACAAGACGAATGGTGATCACGACTGACTTGTCAAAGTACCCCTTCATCGGGGCGGTTTCTAGACAACTAACATGCAAATTCACCTGTTGGTCGTTTTGATCTCCCGGACGATCAGGGATAGCTTGGATTCCTCATTTTTAATCCTGTGAGCCTCGTCAATCACCATGTACTTCCAGTTGAACTTCTTGAAGACCGACTTCTCTCTTATGAGCATTTCGTAGGACGTGACGACGACGTCCCAGCTGCCGGGCATCATAACCTCTCTGATGAACTTGTTACGCGTCTCTTGATCTCCGATGAGACAGACAGCCCTTAGGGTCGGGCACCACTTCTTGAACTCGTTCATCCAGTTGGCTAGCGTAGACTTAGGCACCAGCACCATGTGCGGGCCGTTGACGTTGCGGAAGTGCTTCATGTAGCCGAGCAGCGAGATCGTCTGAAGGGTCTTGCCGAGACCCATTTCGTCGGCGAGGATACCGTTGATCCCGTTCTCGTAGAGTGAAATCATCCAATTTAGACCGCGCACCTGGTAATCACGCAGCTTTCCCTTCTTGATGTAGTGCGGCGACTCATCGAACGTCACTACCGTCTTCTTGGACTGATTGAGGTCGGTGAGCAACTCCTCGTCCTCCTCTTGCTCGGTCATACGGTGGCGATGATCGCCCTCCTTAGCCGGCGTGCCCTTGGGTGCGGACTTCTTGGCAGGCTCCTTTACCTTGAGCGGGGACTTGGCCTGCTTTCCGCGGCCATCCCCCATGAAGTGGGCGAACAGCTCGGTCTGCTTGAGCAAGTACTCGAAGCGCTTTCCAGATGCGCGGTCGATGACCTGCATGGCGGTCTCACCCGCAGGCGTGGCGCAGGATGACGCCTCTGCTGAAGACGAAGACGAAGAGGACGACGAAGACATTCTTCCCCGCGTCCTTGAAGAACTTTGAGAGCCTCAAACTGGCCGCTTCGAGCCTCCACCTCGGCTTCCTCTCCCTTCTTTGGTTCTTTTTCGGCTTCCCTTTCCCAGTGACCACTCGAAGGTCTGGAAGAGTCGCCCAATTCCTCCGGACCAAGAAACTCAGCGGAGTTTTGCCCGGATCTCCTCTGAACAGACCGCCGGTGGCCTCGCTGGCGAGGATCTCGCCGGTCAAGGACTCGTGGGTGGCTGAGGGAAAGAAGCGAGGGATCGGACCGATTCGCGGCTGGTCACAACTGACTCACCTTTGCCACTTTGCACAACAACCGGCAGACAAGAAAAAGCCGCCCCAACTCAGGCAGGCGAAGCCTCAAGAGGCTCTTGGGATGGCGCGCGAGCGACAGAGTTGCCAGAGAGGAGAGACCGCAGACAAAGAAAGGTCACGCTGAGTTGAACATGAGGATCTCTACACGGAGACATCTGTTAGCTTAGGCTGTAGCTTGCTTAGGCTACTACCTTTATTTGTATTCTCATTCACATGAATACTCCTAAACGTACATAACTGAGTGAACAGTCCAAAAGTCACTGCTCACCTTGAACGTCAATGTAGCTCTGGTTCGACAGAGCGACTACGTCATTTGGCAGCCCTGGCACTTAACACTGGAAAGTGGCCGCGGATATCAGGGTTTCCATCAAGGTTTGGAGTGAAGCAACATGAATCATACAATTTTTTGAATCGTCGCTGTTGAGAGCATTTTCAGTGAATACATTAAGATTGAGGATGATATTGAGAACAACTCAATGTTTGGAAAAGTAGCTGCTACTTCTGAATATTCCCTAAAAATGTGTTGAAAACGGTTTCTTTGAATGCATTTACGGATCCTGAGACGACTCTGCTGTTGTTCAACTCTGAACAAGATCAACAAAAACAAAAAAATAGCGCTGTCTCTCTTCCACGGCGCCAGGGTCTTCGGCGATGTCTTCCACACCTTCTTCCTCGTCGGCGCCCCCGTCCAGTCTTCTCCGGAGTCCTCGGCCAGCGGCGGAAATCATGTCCTGCCTGGCGAGCGCCTACCTGGAGGAATCGAACTGCGACGCTGCCATCTTGTGCCAGGGCGGTCCCTGGATTCGCTGTCATAAACTCGTCCTCTCCGCTTTGTCGCCGCACCTCAGGGACATCCTGGAGGAGGAGGACGGCGATGACCAGGAGGCTGTGATCTCTCTGCCAGAGTTCGAGTTCGAGCGAATCAAGGATCTCGTGGACTCGATTTATGCGGGTCTGCTTGGTCGGGAAGCAGATCTCATTCTGGAAGAAAAATTGGCTGGCGCTCTCGGGCTGGCCGCACCTAGTCTCAAACTTGTGTCAGAAGAAGCTCGTGAAGATGGAGCGAACATAGATGAATGCGTTGACGGCGACGGCGACGGCGACTTCGAGAGACGCAAAGACTTCTCGTGCAAATACTGCGACGCCAAGTTCGTCGCAAGCTGGACTTTTCAGCGACACACACAAAAATTCCATCCCGAGGAGGTCATCAACGGCGGCCCTGAACAACGTGATAGCGTCGTAAGTTAGTCCATCAGCCTGAAGTCGATCGTCTGATACTACTGAATTGTGGTTTGCAGAATGAAGAAAACAAGCAATGTCCGGATTGCGGCCTCCTGCTGGCATATGGGACGAAGCGGGATCGGCAGAGGTTCAAGGCGCACGCTGAGGCACACTTTCGCGAGAGGTTCACCTGCGACTGCGCCGACGGAGCCAATCTGGACGCCAACGCGAAGCGGCGCCACATCTTGCTCGTCCATTCCGGCGGGAAGTACGCGCAGTGCTCACGCTGCGCGTACATCGGCACACGCACGCAGGTGCGCACCCACGCGCAGACGAATCACCGATCTCACGTATGTCACGTCTGCGGCAAGACGACGCCCACGCGGGCGGCACTAAGTGTACACATGCTTGACCACCGCGTGTACAAATGCGCCGCCTGCGCGATCCAGATCACCGGCCGCCACCGCTACGCCCGCCATGTGGCGACGCAGCACACGGGTTCGTGGCCGTGCGAGACCTGCGGCGCAGTCTTCAAGGCCAAGCAGTACCTGACCAAACATTGTGCAGTAATGCACACGAGCGACGAGGCCAAACCTCACCGATGCACCGACTGCGGAAAAGGCTTCGTCACGAGCAACGCGCTCAAGACGCATATGATGAACGTCCACATCAAGGCCAGGCCCTACGCCTGCAGGTACGGCTGCGGAGCCGCCTACAACGACAGCAGCAACAGAGGACATCACGAGAGGAAGAAGCACGGGGGCAACTTCAAAGGCCCGCTTAAAGTCGCTCCAGCTCGGACTACGTAGTTAGATGTAGAGAAGAAGCTACTAGGACAGAATTAATACTCATCACAGTCTCATCCTAGTCTAAGGTCTTTTTGTCCCGCCAGGTAGAAACTCTACGGTCCGATTGCAGGTCGGGTGGCATCAACGCGACCAACAAGACCACCTTTAAGCCCACCCAAGTCTTGTCGGCCACAACTGTCACGCCAGAGAAGCATCCCTTAGTCCCGCAGCTCCGCAGCAACTTTCTAATGACGATCAATGTTTCTTGGATCGAGACACTCCAGACTTTTCACTTGATCTGGGTCAGAGGATTCTTGAAATTGTTCTCCAACTGAACCCCCCACGACGTAGACCTTTTCCTCGTAGGAGACAGCTTTCCCGCCATTACGAGGCTGCTTCAGGCCAGGTCTCGGTCTCCGGGTCATAGACGGTGCTATGAATGACTTCACCAGCAGAACCTCCAGCGACGCCCAATTCCCAATCGGTGGCGTCAGAACGCCATTCGTGCGTTTCGGGGTCGCAGCTGTGGCCATGTCGCAGGTCCTCCTCCGTTGACCCGGAGTCCGTCGGTCGCCTGACTTCGGTGTGTCCTCTGGCTATCTCGGTTCTCTCGTGTGTGCGAGCCTCCACCACCCTCATCTAGGGCTTCAGGGCTGTCTTCGTCCTGAAGGTCACTCGCGAGTGCTTCAGCAACGTCATCCAATACAGTTATAACTCTACGACTCTTCTGATGTTACAATGTTAACTCAGCGGAAGTGAAACTTTTGGTATTCGTCACTGAGCCTTAGAGAGCTCATGCATACGGAAAAAATGGTCTTGCAAGAAATTCTCTAGGTCGGACTTGGGGCAACCTTTTAAGTCTTTGATACGTGATAAGTTCTGAAGGATGAATTGCTTGACGTGTTCCTGCAGGTGGGGACAGAAGAAGTCCTTGGATAATCTCCAGGTGATGATGGCATTAGTGTAGGTGAGCTTGTTCACCACGTAGTCGTGTCCAACCTTGAGAAGACCTCTGATGTCGCAGTCCTTTCCCACCCTCATCAGTGCTTCGACGTTGTCGCCGTTTATTTCGCAATTCCCCCTGTAGGCGAAGTCGACGAGCGCTTGGACCACATTCCTGGGGAGGTCCAGGGGGAGCATCTTGTCTTTTAACACCGAGTCGTTGTTGCTGAGGTGGACTCTATCGAACTTGAGCCCGAGATTCAGTAGTATCATCTTGTGCACTTTGATGGGATCACCATTTCTTCCCATGACGTCCAGATCGCAGAAAAGGTTTTCCTTCCAAAAGGAGTAGAAGACGACGTTGAGGTCCTGGAACGATTCCACGTCCAGTTGACAGTAGCAATTCCTCTTGTCAGTGACGAATCCCCCTTGTCGTTTCGACCGTGTTTTCCTTATGGTTTGTCCCATTGAGAGGCCAAAAGGGCGATCGTCTGTCCAAGAACCAGACCGACCACTCAAAGGAATACTTCTTTCACATGACTTCCCAGTTTTTTTTATGCGCGGTCAAAAAATGATGCTGGAGTAGCCCTATGCAGGCGGTGCTGGGATCACGTCATCCTTATACAGGGTGTCCCTGAAGTTAGGTCCAACCTGTAAACTGATACGTATATACGAAACTCTTGCATCTGGAAGCTTACTCTTGGTCTCAGATGAAGGAAGACATTCATGAGATTGTTCTCGTAGCTCATTGCGTTCATGAGAGTCAAGAATCAGGACAGATTGATACCTTTTTTGCTCTTACGACTTTTGTGTGGGTTGTACCTGCTGAAAGTAAAGACTGGATTTGCCCACGGTTGAAACGTCTCAATCCTCTTGACGTCTTCGAGAAGAAGGGCAAGGTCAACAATGAGGTTGACCTGAGGGTTCTCCAGACCACTTGGATTGAAGAGGTTGCTGACCAAAGAGATGGCGTCTTCCAGAAGTGTGGAGCACCAGCAGCGAACACATCCCAGGATGAGATCAGTGGTTCTGGACGAAATACTTTTGGCCTCCAAGTTCACCGGGCTGAAAACCCGCGGACTTGGACGTGTGATGCATTTTGGAGCCACAGCCCAGCAGGTCCAATGACAGTTGCTTGGACTCCCTCCAGACTGCCACAGTGGACCAAACGGATCACCTGGCGGAGGCAGATTCAGGTCCCGCTTGGAGGCCATCATCAGTGCGCAGGCAAGCTGGATCGGGTGATCAGAAGTGATATTGACTCAAGGCTTTACAGTCAAACTGTTGAAGCACTTGAAACTTCAGCTCAAGTGCTTCAAGAGTGAAGTAATGTTCTCACTCGGCCGCTTTCGTCGATTTGAACCGGACATCCTATATTGAGTGTAAAACTGTCTTCAAATCTACTGTCTACACCTTATGAGAATTGAGTTTGTCATGAGCAAGACTCGTTGCACGTTGGTCAACACAACAACGTCCATAGCACGAGCATTGTAACAGCTCCTGGCACCGTCCTGGCCATGACGCCGGTGGACCTGCAGTCCACGATCTCGTAGGCCTTGAGGAACTCTCTGTCCAAATAAGTAGTATAATGCCTCTTTTCCTCGGGCAGGACGATCAGCTGCTGGGTGGCGTCTTGGAAGATGAGATCAGCGTACGGAGATGGCGTGATGAACATGGAGAAGGAGAACTCGTCAGACACCTTCTGGCCATAGAATTGCTGCGCGTAATTGAACAGGTTGATGAAGGCATCGATGGTCGTCTTGCTCTGCTGCCTTGTGACGATGGCATTCGAATTGACCTTGCCCATGAAGCAACGTTTGTAGTCGCGAGCGGGAGCGCGCGTGCCATCTCGGCAGAGCAGTTCGTAGTCGTTGGTGAGCTGGTTCCGAGCCCACCACTCCTTGCGCTTGCCGTCGCAGTTCTCCATGACTGTGGTGTGCTTGACGAAGGCCACGTGGCCACCGCCTTCCACCAGGCAGCGGAACGCGCCTGTGTGGCCGTAATAGTCTTCCATGTGATTGCGCTTGCAATAGCTGCCCGCAGTCCCGTGGCACAAGTCGCACAAGTGGCTGTACTCCCAGTAGTCAGCCTCGTATCGATTTTGAAACTGCGCGGATTGCGCTCCTGGCGCACAAGACTTGGAGAAATACTCGGCGGCGGCGCGCACGGAGTCACAGCCATAATCGCGCACCCGCTCATTGGCAATGAGCCACGCCAGAGGCACCACCCAGCCTGCGGCGTGGCCCACGCCGGTGTGACAGGTGTTGCGCCGCTTCAGGTAGATTAACTCCGAAGAGTTGTCACGCTGCTTGGCCACGGCCACGGCGTAGTAGTGCGGGGTGTCCAGGTTGTACACCTCCGCCATGATGGGAATGAGGTCGTAGGCCCACCCTGCGCGGTACACGTCACCGGCGTCGAGCACGACGACGTCGGCGTCACCGCGCCTGATCTGCTGCATGCATTCCAGGTGTGAGCGCGCTCGCCGACAACTCATCTTGGGCGCCAGCAGTTGCGCGTTGAGTGCAGTTCGCATGCGCGTGCACTTGGCCATCTCGGGCAAGGACGTGACGCACAGCTTCATGTCCCCCACTGGACACTTGCGCACGCCCTCGATGGCCCGCATGGGTGCCGACAGCGAGCTTCCGTAGGTCTTCTCCAGGAAGGACTTGTAGGACATGAAGTCCGGCTTGATGGCGACGAAGTCGCGAGCAGAGTCAGAGACAAGCAGATTGCGGATCATGCCGTACTTAGGCACTGACTCAAACAGGTGGAATTCGTCGTCCTCAGCTTCCCCTTCATCAGGGACAGTTTCCTCTGCATCGTCACCAGCATCGGCATCGGTAAACACGCGACCGCCGTACAACTCCGCAGCCTTCTTCAAGAACGTTTGCACTGCCAATCTTTCGTTCATATCCATGGCGGAAGACACGACGATGGCGTTCCCGGGAGAAACGCCCCAGGAGCACTCTTCATAGTCACTCAGTGGTCGTCTGACCAAGCGCGCACTTCTTCCAAATTCGCTCTTCCCTGCACCGAAGACGACGTCGTCTCCGTCGCCGGCCTCATCCACGGGACAAAGGAGCTCAAAGTCAGTGGACTTGTACTCGCTCAACTGGATGACCCTCTCGTGCAGAAAGGCGATGTCACCCTTCTCCGCCAGGCACATCAGGGCACCGGTGTAGCCAGCAAAGGGGTCTTGGTTGGTGCACCTGACGCCCGGCTCGTCGGAGCCGCAGAGTTCACAGAAGTGATGTGGATTGTCGCCCAAGGGGTTATACCTGTCCTTCAGGGAGTTGACCGCACAAGACTGACCGAAGAAGTTGATGGCTGACTTGACGTGGTTGTTGCAGTCCGCGATTTCAATGACGCCCTCTTCCATCAGCCGGTTGATGGGCATCGTCCATCCTGCCAAGGAGCCCACCTTGGGGAAGCAGGCCCGAGACCCTCGGAGGTCGCGCATGGTCTTCACGTGCGTCATACTGCCCTTCTTGACGACGGCGATTGAGTGGTAGTAGTCCCTGCCACTGTCGTACACCTCCTTGAGAATGGGCACGAGACTGTGATACCGGCCGCCCACAAAGACGTCACCGGCATCCACGTTCATGAGGTTGGGGTTCTCGAGCTGTGCGGTGTCGTCGATGAGACGCATGCACTCATCCTTGTCCTGGAAGCGGCGGCACTTGAGACGGTGATAGTAACTGCCGAAGGTGTACTCGGACCGGAGGTGGTCGCGGTTCACCGCCTCTGCAAAATTCTGACACTTCCTCAGCTCCTCAGCCGAGAGGCAGCACCAGAGCAAGTCGTTGCCCTCTCGCGCAACATATTCCTCCTGCTGCAGCTGCCCAAAGGCGGAGGACGCCAGGAAGGCGACCACCATGGGCAACGTCAAGATGAGCAACAGCCTCATCTTGTTGGCCACTCCTAGCGCCGACTCTGCTTATCCTTCATTGGTTCTGGGCGGCGGCAAAGCAATACCTGCGTTGATGTTACCTGTTACCTGCACGGACGCGCGCGAAACCGCGGCCTGCTGGTCGCTCAGCATGCAGGTTATGCAACAACAGATCATGGGTGTGGAGTACCAGACAGGAACAGTGGAACCTCACTTGTCCTCCGCCACCACGGTCATCCCGGCGGTCGAAGAGGAACCGGACAGATGCGCAGACACGAGGGACACCGACGACGACTGGTTGAGCATTATCGGCATCAGTACAAGAATAGACGATGAGACGTGACAAGTCCACGCGCAGTCCATGTGCTTGACACTGTCGTCCATGTCCATGCGCTCCGCGCAGTCCGTGCGCTGGGCACCACCTGCACACCTTGCTCTGCTTGTTGCTCATGCACAATGCTTCAAAGAGAGGTCAGGTTCACCTCGGGGCTTTCGAACAAAATGTGTATTTATGCAGTCCGTACATCTGTCTGTAACGTAGTCCGCATAGAACTTTACCGTCTGCAAGTACGTTCAGACGACCTTACATGTGTTGCGTGCATACACACCTGGTGAGTCTGACAGCCACCGACGCGTGCATCCCGTGTCTCCGACGAGTCCAGAGGACTCCGCCGGTGCACGCAGATGATGCCTTACCAAAAAACCCGGACGCTGAGGTAGCATTGCCGAAAGTCATTCTTCATTCCTCGATCCGGAGACTCACCCGGAGCCCCGGACCCTGAGCCGGGCGGTGCCCCCGTGCGACTCACTCGTGGCAGCGACACCCGAGTTCTGGGTGGCGGTCCCCTCGTTGTCTTCGAGGTTTGGGATGTCTGCGACCGCTTTCTCGCCCGTGTCAGCAGAGCAGCTTGGTCGGGTCACGAACGCAGAGAGTTCTGGCTGGTCACAGCCCAAGTAGAGGTGGGACGAGCCAGAACTTAGTGGATGCAACCAAACTGAGTTGCTCATTTTGAGCCAGATAAAATGAACACAACAGACTATGATTAATATCGCTGCCTTAATCATATTCATACTGTCTCCATAGGTTTTGTTGTCTCCAGCACTTGATGGCGTCTTTTAAGTTCATGCTGGACTTATACGTGTCACCTGAGCCCAGCTGTCCGGGCTGTGATCCTCAGGTTCTCTTATGCTATATCTATAACATTGTTGAGCTTTACAAGTACGAGTCGAACTTAGGTTTTGAAACACCTCAAAAACATGAATCTTGTCGACTTTTTTGTTCTCGGCGTCTCCAACAGAGTCGACTCCAAAACTCGGCCCATCTCTACTTTGTGGTCAAAGTCAGCTGTGGTCATCATTGTCAGTGAGAATTGTTCGCTGAAGAGGCTTCAGCGGGGTGTACGACGACGACCCCGAGCGCAGCTCGTAGGTTAGGTCGACGCCCTTCTGCGCCGTGAACGCCTCCCTCGAGTTCCACCAAAGATGTCGTAAAGATCCAGGGTCGCCATGGACTTTTCAGTGGTGATCTTGGCCGTCGGAATAGGTCTGGCCTCATCGGCGAAGCCGTACGTGGAGGTGAAAAACACTTCTCCCACGGTCCTGGACTCGCCAGTGTTGTTCCGGGCCCAACTGCACAATGCTGGTAATGTCGCCACGCCGCTTGTTTTCCGATGGAGCGACAATGCCAGCCCGGCTCACTTCAGAGAGGAGAGCGTGGACGGCACCAGCGCCAACCTTACTCTCGTCTACTCGTCCGGGAAATACGAGCCGGCCACCTACACCATGACTGTCATGGTCTTCACTACGGTAAACATATTCCGCGAGGAAGTGGCATCCGCCAAGTCCAAATTCGCCATCACGCAGTACCTGAGTGGCCACTTGACGGTGGATGACAACCACTCCAAAGAGGGCAAGCACCTCGTCTCGACGCTTAACGCGACAAGTATGAGCGTCAAACTGCACGACCCTTTGGAATTCTTGTCGACCGCGCGGGTCAGCTACGACTGGTACATTAACGGCACGCACTACGGGATGACGGAGGATCCCGGGGGCGACTTTGACTACCAGTTCGCTAGTCCTGGAATCAGCCGGTTGGAGGTCTCAGTGGTCGCGTTCTTGTCCCAGAATGACAGCAGCGGCCGAACAGGGTCTCTTCAGTCCGCATCTCCATCCACAGCGTCCGCCGATCTCGCCGCTTCGAACAGCAGCCCTGACGTCAAGAAGGGCGTGTTCAGGGCTTCGCTCGAATCGCGCACTCCGGTGAGTCACCTGAGCGTCTCCGGAGACACGTGGTTAAAGCACGGGGCGCTCCTAGACCTCTCCGTGACGTGCGACGGGACTGGACCCTGGTCCTACTGCTGGAGCATCAACTCCGACTACAACGTGACGGGAAACGAGACCTGCGTGGACCCCGAACTTCTCGAGGGCCGCTGTGCCTTCCCTGTTGTCTGGTACTTCAGGCAAGCTGGCACCCACGATATTTTGCTCCAGGTAGGTTCGTTTCTGCCCCGTACAGTACAGTACCAAAGTACCTGCACCTGTGCAGTTCCTAAGTATGCATGCAAGCATGCATTGACAGCTTCGTAACAGCAGAATCTTTTGCCAATGTCCTGAGCGTTTCCCCGGACTTATTTCCAGGTCACCAACGACGTTGGCGGGATCCTGCGCAAGGTGATCCACGTGAATATCTACGACGTGCATAAGCAGACGCCCATAGCCTTCGTGGTGATCCCGGTGTGCAGCGCACTGGCGGCTGCCGTTGTCGTCGCCACCGGCGTCTTCGCCTTCCTGAGTTACAAGCGCAACCTCTCTGTCGAAATCGCCGACTTCGACTTCAACCCGGCCGGAGAGGAGGATGACGGCGGCGACCTGGAGTACAGGACTTTCTGGGAGCGCCTCCGGGACTCGATGGTGAACACGTTCGTCTCCACCAGCGATACCATCTCACACGTGTCCTCAGCGTCCTCGCGCAGCGGCGCCGGATACCAGCCAAACAACAACTCCGGGGTGAACATCCACTACGGCAGCATTACGTAGTACCCGCAGCCAACTCGATGTCACACGTTCTTCAGACTTGAGTGTCGGTAGGGTGGGTCAAGACGACCGACAGAGGACAGGCCCAAAGTGGCAAGAAGGCATAGAACTTGCCCACGCTGCCTTCTGTCTCCTTGTCAGCCGTCGGCACGTTTGCCAGCATTTTCCTTTCCTACACGTAGGATTCATGCCATTGATGTAGATCAATGTTACCGTAGATGAAGTTGAATGAGCTTTCTGGTTGTATTGACAACACCTCGTCATGCCATGTAGAGTGTAGAAAGTGCTTCTCCGTCAGAATGGGTCAGAGAAACAGACGTTACCGACGATTCCAAAGGATTCACACGAAATCTCGTCGCAAATAAACCGTGTGCGAATTCTCCAAGTCCCTGCAACAATGCTTGGTGCGTTTAGGATGCCAGCAAAGTCGACTTTTTCTTTGGACTTCCTCTCCGTATCCATTACTCAATCGTGACATCCATCCTGCTCGACGACCTGCGCAGGAAGGTCGTGGCCAACTGCTTTCAACGGGGATGCATTACGTAAGTCTATAGGACGCTGCTTGGTGACATGTATATCATCCGCTGTGAAAGTTACTGCAGTCACTCCGTGCCCGACGTACAGGCCGCGCCGAGCTGCTGTCCATAGTACATCGCCCTCCTCCCGGTCACCGCAGCAGAGAGCTGGAAAGGTAAAAAGGGGTCCGCCCGTATTCACGCATCGTATCTATCAATCGTAGTAATCCTTCTGGCGTGTTTTTTGCCGTCGGTCGGTGTGCTCGCTCTCCCTGTACATCTCCGTCCTTCACGCAGGAGAAGTGAAAGTCGTGTGTGTTCGCGCGCTCGTGGCCCAGAGAAAGTCTTTCTGGTGGTGGACCTTTCCTCCAAGAAGAGAGCAGCAGGAAAGACGACGACTAGTGATAAAATCGATTGCTCTGCCTGGCCTTGCCAGGCTTGCTCAGCTCCTACTACTTGCTGAAGCTGCTCTCTTTCCTATCTATTGAGGTGGCGCACTTCGGACAGTGAGAGAGAGAGCGAAAGAGATGCGATTATGTATCTCCAATTCGATCTGATGTGAGAGAGCCCAGCGGACGTCGACCGCCGCAGCGCCTCTTCCCTCAAGATTGCTCCAAACATGGCCTCGGTGGCCGCGTGGCTTCCGTTCGCCCGCGCGGCGGCGATCGGGTGGGTGCCCATCGCGACCAATCCGCTGCCGCCGCCGCCAGCCATCCAGGGCAGTGGCAACAAGGGGCGCGCGGAGGACGAGAAGCTCGTCATCAACATCTCCGGCCGGAGATTCGAGACGTGGCAGAACACGCTCGAGAAGTATCCAGACACGCTGCTCGGGTCCAACGAGCGCGACTTCTTTTACGAGGAGGATACCAACGAGTACTTCTTCGACCGTGATCCCGACATCTTCAGACACATTCTCAACTATTACCGGACGGGCAAGTTGCACTTCCCCAAGAGTGAGTGCCTGACCCAGTATGACGAGGAGCTGGCCTTCTTCGGGATCATGCCAGACGTCATTGGAGACTGTTGCTATGAGGATTACAGAGACAGGAAGCGCGAGAACGCCGAGAGGCTCATGGACGATAAGCTGGATGAGGAGGAAGGAGCAGATGGAGTACAGCCAGAGAAGGTACATGCAGAAGAAGTACACGTACCGTGTAAACGGTACAAACGGTATGCGCGGCTGCATGCATGTGTGTACGTACCTACTGCAGGCGCACATATGTAAGTGACGAACATTCGTATTAACTAACGCTTAAAGTATGTGTGAGTGAGGTTGGCAGACACCGGAGCAGTGATCGGCGACCTACGTGGAGCCAAGCCCAAGTCTCCTCCTCGTACTACTACTACTGGATGTAACTGATCTTGAATAACTATTGCAGATCCGCGAGCGCATGTGGCGGGCGTTCGAGACGCCGCACACTTCCACGCCGGCCCTCGTCTTTTACTATGTCACCGGCTTCTTCATCGCTGTCTCCGTCATGGCCAACGTGGTGGAGACGGTGCCGTGTGGCCAGGTGCCGGGTCGAACCGACATCCAGCCGTGCGGCGACAAGTACAAGATCATGTTCTTTTGCCTGGACACGGCCTGCGTCATGATCTTCACGGCCGAGTATTTCTTGCGTCTGTACGCGGCTCCCGACCGCTGCAAATTCATGCGCTCCGTCATGAGCGTCATCGACTTCGTCGCCATCATGCCCTATTACATCGGGTTGGGGCTGTCGGACGACAACGAGGTGTCCGGCGCCTTCGTCACCCTTCGAGTGTTTCGCGTCTTCCGCATCTTTAAGTTTTCGCGGCACTCGCAGGGGCTCCGCATCCTGGGCTACACATTGCAGTCGTGCGCATCGGAGTTGGGCTTCCTCGTCTTCTCGCTCGCCATGGCCATAATCATATTCGCAACTATCATGTTCTACTGCGAGAAGAGCGTAGAGGGCTCGACGTTCACGTCCATCCCAGCTGCATTCTGGTACACCATCGTCACCATGACCACGCTGGGGTAAGTTGTTGCGCGCCGTGTGAGTCAAGAATAAAAAAAAAGAGAGGTACCTGGCCTTTGAGTGACTGCGCACAGTACGTAAGCGTGTGAGCACCACACTCATCAACTACTCCACTGCTTCCTCCTGCAGGTACGGCGACATGGTGCCAAGCACTATGCTCGGCAAGCTGATTGGCGGCGTGTGCTCGCTCTCGGGCGTGCTCGTCATCGCGTTGCCTGTGCCGGTCATCGTGTCAAACTTCTCCCGAATCTATCACCAGAACCAACGGGCGGACAAGAGAAAGGCTCAGAAGAAGGCTCGCCTCGCCCGCATTCAGATCGCCAAGGCCACGTCCGGCGCCGCCTTTGTCTCGAAGAAGAAGGCCGCAGAAGCCAAGATGGCGGCCAGGGCGGCCGGACTGCCGGTGGACGACAATGGAAAGGAGGACATCTTCGAGATGCAGCACCACCACCTGCTCCGATGTCTCGAGAAGACGACGGTAAGATGATGATCATGGTGTGTAGTTCAGAATGCCTGTCAGTCAACCAGCATTGTCTCCAGGACCGAGAGTTCGTGGAGATGGACCTTCCTTTCAACGGCACCGCCGGCTCCAAGAAACTGGGTGGCCCCACTTCCAGTCCGGCCGTGAGCCCGGCGCCCATCGAGCTGGCCACGTCGGCCGGGTCGCTCTTCTCGAGCTGCTGCAGGAGCTCCAACTGCTGCAGAAAGGTGTGTGCTGCCCTGAAGGACTGACAACCACAGGTTGTGAGCAGCTACTCGTTGCAGAAGTCGAAAACGTCGTCCACCAAACGGCCGCGCGAGAATAACGAGGAGCAGGGCTTCAACGACTTGCAGGTTCGTTTCTCCGGCTCCGGGGGCGGTGACGGCGGCGACGCAAGAATGGAAGACCCCATGGTTGCCATCGCTCCTCAGCCGTCGGGCGGTTCTGGCATCGAGCAGGCGGTGGCCGTCGACGTCAACACGACCCCTCAGGGCGCCAACATGAACGAGGAGACCCCCAAGACAGAGGTCCAGGTCAAGATATCCAATCTGTAGACAGTGGATGATGTGTCAGTATTATTACAACCAACAACACCGCTACGTTCATTCTTTCATTCCTCCCCTATAGTTTGTGTGATCACCAGAGATACAGTGCTGTATGTTGATGGACATGACTTCCACCAAAACGTACTGCTTCACTACTGTATGTACACCATAGATTTGCTATCAAGATAAGGTCTTGCTGTTAGCTTTGCCTCAGAAGAAAGCCGTATAGATTACTATCATTTGTAGTGCAATGCTATAACTGAAATACCACTGTCACCTTCAAGACACGTTCTTCATCAGTCAGCTGGACTCCGCCGATCAAGGGCTGAGAGAAGGTCGAACTTTTGGGATCAAAACAGTCACTTTATAGTATTTATTGATAATCCCATTGCTTGTTCGGCTTCGTTCAAGCCGGTGGCCGAGGCCGAGACTGCAGTGACGTTTTGGCCTCAGCCAACTGGTCGCACATCTGATCAATGAGGCCCATGGAGCTGGTGAGGCCTTTGGGGCCTGGGGGACGTTGCCAGGCGTTGCCAGGCGTTGCCAGGCGGTGTCTGGCGAGTGTCGGCCACTCTCACAGGAGTGGTGCAAAAACAGTTTTGCTCTGGGTAGTTTAGTCCAGTCAGTGCTTGAGTCGTATGCAATGCCAATTCACCCCCACCCCCAAGCCAAGGCCGTCAACCTCTGGAAAGCCTTAAAACACCTTTTCCACCTCACCTCCATTCTCATCGCAACTCAAGTCAACTCAGTCAGAAAAGGTCGATTCTACCCATTTCCATCACCTCAATGTCCCATTTCAAACGTATCGTGTGCGATATCAGTTTGGTTCGTCTGCTGAGCAGTGAATTGATCGTCACCTTGATTTCTATAGAGTCCATCAAGCATGATCAGTGTTGCCAGACAGGGACACGTCCAGAAGTGCATTCGGTCACCTTTTCGAGGGTCCCTAGACTCAACATAGCTCCAGATAACGAAATGAGGCATGAAAGACACTCAGACATGCTTTGTGTATGGGGTTTATTTTATGCTTAATTGTGTATAAGTATGATGAGTCTGCTTCACTGTTGCACTAGTTTCTGCCTTGGTCAGCCTCAAGCAGACTTGGACACAACTTTGAGCTTTGGTCTGCTTGCAGCAGACTTTGGTAAAACTATGGATTTTTTTAATCTGCCATCTGCTTTGGGGAGTTTGGACTCTAACCAAAGATCTCACGTTACACACTAATAAAACCTTGATGAGCAGCTAATTTTTTTCTCAGTTTCAGTCTTTGTACTGTCTTTTCATAATTCTGCAGCCTTCTGTCCACTCTTGCCTTAAAGTCATTGCCTGAAATATGATGTTGGGTGATGTTACGCACAGGTCTGCTCGGAGCAGACTTTGATGTGGAGGCTGTCCCTGACGATGCCGTACTCATCTCTTATTGCAGTATTCTCAGTTCACTTCTTGTCAAGGACATTCACGTGTCTGCCTTCATGGGATTCAATGCTGTCAGGACCTGACTCACCCTCATTGCCACGGAATTCCAGTATCTGTACTGTCCAACATGACGTGAATCCCACTGGCCTGGGAGACCATTTCTTTTCACTAACACCCATTTTCGTAACACCTTCGGAGAGTTCAGATGCGCTGTGAAGGCCTTGGTCATCTCTCACTGCTTGGAATTTAAGTTCTGCAAATATGAGCCTGTGCCCTCCGTCACCCCGTTGACCTCCTGCAGTAGATAATAAATACGGGTTCCGAACAGCTTTATAGATGTACATTGTACTTATAGGTAATGCTACCTTAACCGATCTTTGACTCACAGGATGTTTTCATCTCTCCACTGATATTCGTTCTTCACCAACTCCAACACCTCCAACTACATCTCCAGCCCCGTGAGCGACTGATTTTCGCGCCCGATGTCAACCTTTTCGGCCGATTGCAATACAGAGAGACAAGTTTGTGCATCAAAAGTTGCTCCGACTCTTAACCTTTCAACAATGATGGGGTAGGATATGCATCAGAGAGCCAGGGAGCGTTTAAAGCATCAATAAAAACATAGCATTTTTTTATAGTGTCTTATTTTTGTTTTTAATAAAAACATAGCACGTAATGCTATTTTCCACCACGTGTGCAGACACGGACGGAGAGATATTGGCCGGGTTCGGGTTGACCAGTTTTGATTAAGTATTTACCCAGTCAAAATGTTACGTAATCTGCCTTTGAGGCCTGATCGCTGTCGGGGAAGGTCTCAGGTCCCTTGGGAGGGTTCCCCCAGGACCTGGGACCTCAATCATGGTGCAGCTCTCTCAGCTTTCGGGTGAAAGTGGTACAACCTTGTTTCTCTCAGTTGCTCCTTTCAGTTAGGTTAGACATTCATTTAGGACGATGGCTTTAAGCTTCTGCCATTCGTTTTGGCTTTACGCTTTAGCCACTCATTTCACCGCGCAAGAACCCTGAATGGCCAGGGGTCGCTGACGTCCGGGTGGAGGACAGGTAGCACTTGGTCTTGGCAGTCAAATGTGTCAAAGAAGCAGTTTCCTCAAGTGGATCTGTGCCAAGGCCCAAAGCCCATCGACAGCCCCAAGTGGCACATCTAGCAATGGAGCTTCTACTTATTCCTGACTTTGCCAATATGCACGGCTAAGTTGTGGTCACACCTACACTACACATCGGTGACTTCTGCTGCTCGATCAGACAGCAACTCCTCTGATAATACACATAATCAATCCATGTGCTACTGAAGCCACTGTGACATGACTCAAGGTTTTTCTCCCAATTGGTTGAGACCAAAGTGAAACTTGGAGTTCCTTCTCACCTTCAGTACTACTATTAGCTAAGAATTGATTCATGCGACTGTTGTTGGTTGACTCAACCAATGATAAACACTATCACTCATGCGCACCATGGCACACAACACCGTGTGCACCAGCAAAGAATTGTGCACCTCAACCGTGTTTGTAAGGATTCTTGTCAGGAAATTGATAGCTGGGCTATTGACGTCCCATTTCAAAGGGGAAGACCGTACACACGTTGCTGACGGAACCCATCTTGGCATCGGCACCAACCCTGGTGCCGGCCACCAAGTTCTCACCCGTGCCCACTTTGACGACAGTGGAAATGTTGGCACCGACTCTGTGCTCTGTTGTCCAAGTCATCTCCCAAAGGTGCAATTTGGCCATCACTTTTGACTCGGTTGTCCGATTGAGATGTGCTGTGATGCGTTGGAAAGGTCTGGGCTCCCCTAACACATCTTGTTTGACACGTGTTCCGCAACAATGAGTGTAGCTAATGATATTGCAGAGAAACCAACAGCCCCTGAGGGTTGTGTCCATGCCCTACTTTGTCGGTTTGCCAGCACCGGTTCCACCCAGCAGCAATGCACAGCTGTAATTGATCACCACAAGTCTTTGACCAAAGGAGAAGTCATGTACGGTAAGTCATTAGGTTAAGAAAGAGGAATGAACACGCTTATATACTAAAAGATGAGTAAGGTTGGGCACAAACAGTGTTTCACTGCACAAGGTGTTCCCTGTCTGGCCCTAATTGTATGCGTCGTTTTCGTAATGAAGCACTCTACAAACGATTGAGGGGTGCTGAAGAGCCGATTGTCGAGGATGAGAGCTTTTAAATGCTGGACCAGTTGCCTCAGCCGTGTCTGTCCGAACAATGCTCAACTACAATGTGCTGCACTTGACCAAGATGTCTCATGGTGTTACTTTCCGTCACATTTCTGGTAAAGACGCTCGTCACGGAGCTGCCAGGGATGTCGGCGTGCAGCCTGATCAGGTCGGACGTGACCATTCAGACGAAATATAGGATGCTATTCAGCAACATCCCGTCGATCATATGGGTAACCCCAGTCCTCTATTAGAGCCTGATCACCCCAGTCTTTCAATAGAGCCCCAAGGGGCTCCAATGAGAAGAAGTTGAACCAAGGCATCCCCGGGTTCACCCATGCCCGATCCGATGGAGGCCAAACATGCGTTAGCGATCACTTCATGTGCCAATGGCGATTTGAAGGAACGAACTGTGAATGGAGGAGCTTCTTACTGGAAAGACAGTGACTGGGAGAAGGTGCTGATTGATGATGAAGGCGATGAGGAAGCAAGACAGGAGATAGTAAATATGGGTTCCAACCTCACTTTTTATCTATGCGTTTGTGATTCTGACCATGTTGCGTCCTCGTCACATTAAAAGTCACCTCAGCCCACTTTTCAAATCCCCCCCCATGACCCACATTGGCCCCCCAAAACCCAAACAGTAAAACACCCAGTTTTTCAGTACTCAAGTATGTTTATTTCTGCTCAAAAAGCATCATGTGCCTGACTCATTTTCCTACCTGATGATATTTTCAGGGAGTTGCATGGAATGGGTCCCTATGCCAAATGGCACGAACCTCCTTTTTATTGTGCATAAGTAGTCATTCAAGTGAACAACATACACGGGTTCACTCATTTTGGGAGTCATCATTTATCACTCGAACCCAAATATTCTCCTAGTCCATGAAGTGATGTTGTGCTGTAGCAAGTTGAGAGGATGGTAAATGAGTCTGTTTAGAACTTGCACAAATTCCTGGATCCGAAAATGAGTATCTTGTGACATAAAAAAATTGGGTGTATTTGGGTTGATGAGGGTGAGGCGAGAAACAACTTGATTGAAATGGGCTGTCTCAAGCAGCCTATGATACAAACTACTTTCAGTTATATTGGCCGCTTCAAGCGGCCTGAGTGTTCTTCATTAACTGAGCTGGCTTGAGTGGCCTTGTCAAGGATGAGGACGATTGCTGTAACCGCTAAGGAATGAAGAACAAAGAAATATTTTATACAGTAAGGTCTGTACATGTTACACACTTTTAATGCACATATTCTTTGCAGCAACACTCATACCCCACGCTTACAACCAAAGATCATACTGTTTTTCTCTCCTTCTAGCGCTGTGTTTTAAGTCTGAATAGATGTATTTGAGTACTGAAAAACTATGTTTTACTGTTTGGGTTTTGGGGGGCAAGTGTGGGTCATGGGGGGAGGGTGGGGTGATTTGAAAAGTGGGCCGAGATTCGAGATTTCCCGCCTGTCGTCGATGAGTTTTGTTTACCTGTCAACTTGTCACCCTGTTGCTCTCTTTCTGTTGCTTCACCGAACCTAGCAACCTCTCAACCCGGACACGGGATAAGAACCCCGTGCATGCAAAAACTGAGCATGCTTGCTCGTGGTGCCGGAGGGCCTGGTGAGCGAATCCCGGTGGAAGTAGTGGGCCAGAGGGTCAGGATTCCCCCATGAAAATTTCAGCCAATTTCATCCACTTTTACCCCCTGAAAAAGCCAAATTACTCTTCTGTTGGGAGGCCACCTCTTCTTCTCTTCTTCGGAGGCCACCTTCGGGTGGCCTCCTTTTGAGCATTGTAGTGCCTAAATGGGCAGTCTTGACATTGACTCTGTGCACTGAACATTGTGTCCCAGGATCACATCTACACGTTCTGCATCAAAATTCCACCTCAACATATTGCAG